>ERZ506459.2-NODE-2-length-88151-cov-7.04708_pt1 | contig 88151 bp, 105 predicted proteins | sample MGYA00513051_ERZ506459 | MGnify/ENA metagenome assembly ERZ506459
TACCGATCTTGGTAGAAACCTTAGAACCACCCATGATAGCTGTGAATGGGCGCTTGATGTTGCCGAGAACTGCGTCAACAGCCTTAACCTCTTTCTCCATCAGGAAGCCGAGCATCTTGTGATCCTTGTCGAAAGAATCAGCGATGACAGCTGTAGAAGCATGCTTGCGGTGAGCAGTACCGAATGCGTCCATTACATATACGTCAGCGTAAGAAGCCAACTTGGCAGCGAACTTCTTCTGACGCTCCTTCATCTCAGCCTTAGCAGCATCGAATTCTGGAGTACCCTTCTCAACGCCAACTGGCTTGCCTTCCTCTTCTGGGTAGAAGCGGAGGTTCTCGAGCAAGAGAGCCTCACCTGGCTTCAAGGCAGCAGCCTCAGCATCTGCGTTACCGCAGTCCTTAGCGAACTTAACGTCTACGCCGAGAGCGTCAGATACGTTCTTAACAATCTGAGAGAGAGAAAGCTCTGGTTTAACCTTGCCCTTTGGCTTACCCATGTGGCTCATCATGATGAGCGCACCGCCGTCAGCGAGTACCTTCTTCAAAGTAGGGAGGGCACCGCGGATACGAGTGTCGTCTGTTACATTACCATTTTCATCCAATGGCACGTTGAAGTCAACGCGCACGATTGCCTTGTGACCGGCAAAGTTAAAATCTTCAATTTTCATTTTACCTAAATTTTATTTAGTTTATGTACTAATTTATTGTTCTAAACCTTTCTGCTGGTTTCAAAAACCGAAGGCAAAGATACAAATTATATTTGAATCAGCAAAATATAGTAGCGGTTTTTATGATTTTTAGTAGATGAAATCGCCTGTTTGCTATATCGGGTTTGCAAAATTCGTGTTTTGCGCTTTCTTCTGCTAGATTTGTTAAACAAAATGGAGAGAAATGAAATATATTCTTAACAAATTACTTTTTTTTTGGATTTCTCGATAATAAATAGTACCTTTGTGCGCAGTTAAAACGTTATTACATATAAATGAGATAAAATGGCGAAAGATAAGATTGCTTTTGTGTGCAGCAATTGCGGACAGGAAAGTGCCAAGTGGATGGGCAAATGTCCTAACTGCGGACAATGGAATACATTTAAGGAGATTCGTATTGCTGCCGATTCCGGATCGCAAGCTGCGAAGAATGCCGGAATGACCATGCGTCATGGTGGGGCTGCCACGATGTTTGGCGGGCAGCACAGCGAGCATGATGCTGCGCCGATGAAGCTTCGCGATATTTCTGCGATTGATGAACCGCGCATCGATATGAGGGACGAGGAACTGAACCGTGTGCTGGGTGGCGGAATGGTTCCCGGCAGCATCACGCTCCTGGGCGGTGAACCGGGAATCGGTAAGAGTACGCTCACCTTGCAGACTATTCTGAACATGACTGACCGCCGCATCCTGTATGTGAGCGGAGAGGAGAGTGCCCATCAAATCAAGCTCCGTGCCGACCGGTTGGCTAAAGGACAGGCGATGCTCAGAGAAGGTTCTTCTGCTGACATACTGGAAACGGCTTCTCTTTCATCAAAAGGAGCCTTTGATCATATTACGGTTCTCTGCGAAACACAGTTGGAGAAAATCTTTAGCCATATTCAGGAAGTAGCTCCTCAGCTGATAGTTATAGATTCTATCCAAACCATTGCTACAGAAGAAGTAGACAGTTCGCCAGGTTCTGTTTCCCAAGTTCGCGAGTGTGCAGCCTCCCTGCTCCGTTTTGCCAAGACAAGTGGCATTCCGGTTATTCTGATAGGACATATTAATAAGGAGGGAACGCTTGCCGGACCAAAGATTCTGGAGCACATCGTAGATACGGTGATTCAGTTTGAAGGCGACCAGCATTATATGTACCGCATCCTGCGAAGCATCAAAAACCGATTTGGAAGTACTTCTGAGTTGGGAATCTATGAGATGATGCAAGGCGGACTCCGACAGGTGAGCAATCCTTCAGAGTTGCTTCTTACCGAAGATCATGACGGACTTTCGGGTGTAGCTATCAGCGCAGCCATCGAGGGTGTTCGTCCGTTTCTGGTAGAGACGCAGGCTTTGGTTTCAACAGCAGCCTATGGAACTCCGCAGCGTTCGGCAACGGGTTTTGATCAGCGCCGTTTGAACATGCTTCTGGCGGTTCTGGAGAAACGTGTGGGGTTCAAGCTGATGCAGAAAGACGTGTTCCTGAATATTGCCGGAGGATTGAGAGTAACCGATCCAGCCATGGACTTGAGTGTGTTGGCAGCTGTATTGAGCAGTAATGTTGACACGCCTATCGAGCAAGGCTGGTGTATGGCGGGCGAGGTAGGTCTGAGCGGTGAAGTCCGTCCGGTGAGCCGTATCGAGCAGCGTATTGCTGAGGCTGAGAAACTGGGATTCCAGCACATCATCATCCCGAAATACAACAATCATGGTTTCGACCATAAGAAATATAAGATAGAAATTCATGCCGTAAGAAAGGTGGAAGAAGCATTCCGCTGTCTGTTCGGGTGAAGTAAGAAGTAAAAAGTAATCATACAGTTCAAAGTTCATAATTTAAAGTTCAAAATAAAATGAAGGATTCAGTAATCATTGTGAGCGGCGGCATGGATAGCATCACGCTGCTCTACGATAAGAAAGACGAGATTGCACTCGGCATTAGTTTTAACTATGGAAGTAATCATAACGAGCGTGAAATTCCTTTCGCCAAGATGCATTGTGAGCGTTTGGGAATCAAGCATATTACGATAGATTTGGGTTTCATGCATCAGTATTTCAAAAGTTCTCTTCTTGAAGGTGCCGATGCGATTCCTGAAGGTCATTATGCTGCTGATAATATGAAGAGTACGGTGGTTCCTTTCCGTAATGGAATCATGCTGAGCATTGCCATCGGCATTGCTGAGAGTAACAACCTGAAGAAAGTTTTCATTGCTAACCATGGTGGCGATCATACGATTTATCCAGACTGCCGTCCGGAGTTTATCAAGGCGATTGATGAGGCTGCCGAAGCAGGAACGTTCGTTGATGTACGCGTGGTGGCTCCTTATACGAATATTACCAAAGGGCAGATTGCTAAGATAGGTAAGAAGTTGGGCATTGACTATGCTGAAACCTGGAGCTGCTATAAAGGCGGTGAGAAGCATTGTGGCAAATGCGGAACCTGTGTAGAGCGCAAGGAGGCTTTGGCCGAGGCGGGTATTGAGGATACTACAGAGTATGAAGAATAAGGTTGAAGATGAGCCAGGCGTTCTTCGTTCCCTATATATAATAAGGTATAATCAGAATAAATATAATAAAAGAAAAATGAAAACAACGATTTTATCTGCGGCGTTGATGCTTGTATCAACTGTTGCGATGGCTCAGAAGAGCAACTTTCAGTTGAAGGTGGATTTGAAGAATTTCAATTCCGATTCTGTACTTGTTTACAAGGGCAGAAATGTTAAGATGGATACGGTTTTGGTGAAGAATGGCAAGTTTACCTATTCTGCAAACCTTGATAAGGCAGCCGGATACGTTTTCCTCTCACCTGAAACTTATCGTGGCGCAGGTCAGTTTATGTTCAATCTGCCTTGTGTTCCTGGCGAGAAGGCTGAAGTTAAGGGCGATGCAAAGACCCGCTTTGATATTTCGGGTTCAAAGTTCTATCAGCAGTATCATGAAGTAGATGTCCTGCTGGAGAATGCAAATAAGGAGTTGAGAGATTATGAAGCTTCTCTGAACCAGAGAATCAAGAATGGTGAGACCCAGCAGACTGTCATGGCTGAATATGAGCAGAAGGCTCCTGCCCTGCAAAAGGCAAAGGACGATAAGATTTTCGATTTCGTAAAACAGCATCCTGATTATGAGGCCTGTGCCACTATCTTCGAGCAGTTTGATGATGTTGCAAAGATGGAGAAACTGCTGGGCTTGCTCTCAGAGAATGTGAAGAACGGCAGAATGAAGGCTTTCTACCAGCCAATGATTGATATGGCTAAGAAGCGTGCTGAGGCTGAGGAGAAGGCTAAGAAGGTGCAGGCTGCCGGTGTTGAGGCTCCTGACTTTACTCTGAAGGATATTAAGGGAAATGATTTCAAGCTTTCCAGCCTTCGCGGTAAGATTGTAGTTCTCGATTTCTGGGGTTCATGGTGCGGATGGTGCATCAAGGGAATGCCTAAGATGAAGGAGTATTACGAGAAGTACAAGGGTAAGTTTGAAATTCTTGGTGTAGATTGTAATGATACAGAGGCTAAGTGGAAGGCTGCTGTTGAGAAGCATCAGTTGCCATGGATTCATGTTTACAATCCAAAGGACAGTAAGGTTCTCAGCGACTATGCTGTTCAGGGTTTCCCTACTAAGATTGTGATTGATGCTAACGGTAAGATTATCAAGACCATCGTTGGTGAGGATCCTGCTTTCTATACTTTGCTTGATGAAGTATTGGGCAAGTAATGTTTTTAACATCAAACAATGTCGCCCTGTAAGTGCAAAATTATATTTGCTCTTACAGGGCGATTTTTTGTTTGTATTTTTATTTCTTTTTCTTCTTCAATTCCAGTTTCGGAATCTTGATTTTCTGTCCGGCCTTTACGGTGCCTGTACCATTCAGGGCTTCAACGTAGCATTCCATGCCGGAACCTAAATAGCGGGTGCTGATCTGTTTGAGGGTCTGACCGGCGCCAACAGTAACAGTCTGGGCAACTCCTACGATGCGGTAAGCTCCAGTGCGTACACGTACGTCCTTGTCGTAATGGGCTGAAAATTCAGTTTTGGAAGCAACCTTATCTTCTTCCTTTGCTGCTGCTTTTGCTTTAGCTTTTGCCTCATCCTGCTTTGCGTTTTCAGCCTTGTCGCTTGCTTCGTCAGATTGTTCCGCCAGTTTGACAGCTTCTGCAGTTTTTGCCATACGTATGCTGTCTTCAATCGCTTTCTGGCGAAGCTTCTGTTCCTGAGAGAGTGGGGCGGCAACTGGGTTAGCTGGGGCTTTCTTGGCAGGAGCCTGATGATACTGGCTTAGCTGCATGGCTAGATGATCACGCTGGGCAGTCATCTGACCATAGTTGAAAGCAAACCATCCCATTCCGCCTATCAAAGCTACTACGATGAGACAGACTGCAACGACCAGATAGCGAGGAATAACAATATGATGAGAATTGGAAGTTTCTTCATCCTCTTCTTCTGTTTCGTCTGTTGCAGGAACTGCAGGTTCAACAGTTGCTTTCAAGGCTTGCTGCTGTTTGGCTAACTCCAGTCTTTCCTGTTCAAGTTTCTCCTGTTCCAGTCTTTCCTGCTCAAGTTTCTCTTGCTTCAGCCTTTCCTGTTCAAGCTTCTCCTGTTCCAGTTTCTCCTGTTCCAGTCTTTCCTGTTCGAGTTTCTCTTGTTCCAGTCTTTCCTGCTCTTGCTTTTCTTTTTCAAGCTTTTCTTTCTGTATTTTTTCCTGCTCCAGTTTGGCTTGTTTTAATTTTTCCAGTTTAGCTTGTTCAAGAGCAATTTGCTTAGACAGCTCGTCTTCGTCTTCCTTTTCCTCTTTCTTCTCCGATTCGATTACGACAACATCCGGGTTGGGTGTTGCAGCTTCTTCTTCGTCCAGGAAATCAATCACTTCTGAAGGAGCATCTTCTGTCTGTTCTTCTCCAAACTTCTCATCGATTTCATCGAAATCTACCCCGTCATTTACCACCACCGTTTCAAATTGGGCGAATGGCTTGTTCACGATTTCTTTCAGAATGTTGTCGGGTGTGAAGGTGAGTTTGTCTCTGCCTTCAATGGTGAAGCGCTCGCCCGTGTTCACATTGATGCTCTCACGGTCTTTCGTGGCCTGTACCTTAAAAGTGCCCAGCCATTTTATCTTCACCTGCTTGTCGGCTTCGAGTCCCTGGTTGCACACATCAAACATCTTCCGGATGAAGAGTTCTGCTTCCACCTGGCTCAGCCCGCTTTTGTCAGCAAGCAGTTTTCCGAGTGTATTTAAACTGAATTTGCTCATTGCTCATCCCCTCCATTCTTTAGTTTTTCCTTGACCGAAGCAACCGGTCGGAAACCCAACACCAACTTAGGCGGCACCAGCTGGCGCTTCTTGGTAGTAGGATTAACCACCACTCGCTCCATGCGCTTCTTCACTTCGAAGGTGCCAAAATTGGGGATAGAGACAGCTTCTCCATCCTCAAACTCGGCAATCATAGCGTCTATCGCCTTGCGCACCAACTTCTGGGTGTCTTCCTGCGAATAGCCGGTTTGCTGAGCCAGTTCTGCGATGTATTCCTTGTTGTTCATATTTTATTTAATATGTAGTCAAAATTTCTAAAACTCCAGGCAGGGGGGAGAATGATTATTTCACCACCTTGCCATAGAGGTCAAACTCCTCGCTTGCAGTAATTTCTACCTGGTAGAAACAGCCCACACGCAGACGCTTCTCATCAGCACGTATCAGAACCTCTGGGTCTACTTCAGGAGAGCAGAATTCTGTTCGTCCGATGTAGTAATCGCCTTCCTTGCGGTCGATGATAACGGTCATGATTTTGCCCACTTTATCAGCCTCAATCTCAGAGCTGATGTCTTGCTGCAGAATCATCAGTTCGTCCAGTCGGCGCTGCTTTACTTCGGCAGGCACATTGTCTTCGTAGTGGGTAGCGCTGTAGGTTCCTTCTTCCTCAGAGTAGGCAAAGGCGCCCATGCGCTCAAATCTCTGTTCGCGTACGAAGTCGAGAAGTTCGTGGAAATCCTCATCTGTCTCGCCTGGGAATCCGACCATCAGCGTAGTGCGGATGTGAATGCCTGGCACGCGTTCGCGGATAGCCTTCAGCAGATTGATGGTTTCCTGCTTCGTTACGTGGCGATGCATGCTGGTGAGCATGTGGTCGCTGATGTGCTGGAGGGCAATGTCGAGATATTTGCATACGTTTGGCTTCTCGCGCATCACGTCCAGAAGATCCATCGGGAACTGGTTCGGATAAGCGTAATGCAGGCGAATCCATTTCACGCCCGGAATATCAGCCATCTCGCTGATGAGTTCGGTAATATGATGCTTGCCGTCAATATCTACACCATAGTAGGTGAGTTCCTGAGCGATAATCTGAAACTCCTTTACGCCTTCAGCTACCAGTTCGCGCACCTCCTGCAGAATCTCTTCCTTTGGTCGGGAAACGTGCTTGCCGGTGATGATAGGAATGGCGCAGTAGGCACAGTGGCGGTTGCAGCCCTCGGCTATCTTGATGTAGGCATAATGGCGCGGAGTGGTGAGATGGCGCTGGCCGTTGCAGGATGAAACTTCCGCCTTGCCGAGTTCCTGCAGAAGCTGTTTGTAGTTGAATTTGCCGTAGAATTTATCCACTTCAGGCATTTCTTCTTCCAGTTCCTTCTGGTAGCGCTGTGAGAGACAGCCCATTACGTAGAGCTTTTTGAGTCGGCCTTCTTCTTTAGCCTGGATAAACTCCAGGATGGTGTCGATGCTTTCCTGCTTTGCATCCTCGATGAAACCGCATGTGTTGATAACGGCAATCTCGCCCTGAGGGCGCTTTGAATCGTGAACACAATGGTAGCCGTTTGCCTCAAACTGCTTCATCAGCAACTCGCTGTCTACGAGGTTCTTCGAGCAGCCCAGGGTTATAATATCTATCTGATTTTTCTTCATTTTCTAATTTTTAAAGAGCGAGTCTACGAATTCTGTCTTGTTGAAGAGCTGCAGATCTTCCATTCCTTCGCCCAGTCCGATGTATTTTACAGGCACCTTGAGCTGGTCGCTGATGCCGATGACAACGCCGCCCTTTGCGGTTCCGTCGAGCTTGGTGATGGCAAGCGAAGAGATGTTGGTTACGGCAGAGAACTGCTTAGCCTGCTCGAATGCATTCTGTCCGGTACTTCCGTCGAGCACGAGCATTACCTCGTCTGGTGCTTCTGGCATTACCTTCTTCATCACTTCCTTTATTTTCTTGAGCTCATTCATCAGGTTCACCTTGTTGTGCAGTCGTCCTGCCGTATCGATGAGCACCACGTCGGCGCCGTTTGCCTTGGCGCTCTGGAGGGTGTCGAAAGCCACGCTTGCCGGGTCGCTTCCCATCTGCTGTTTCACTACAGGCACACCCACGCGCTCGCCCCAGATGCAAATCTGCTCTACGGCAGCAGCACGGAAGGTGTCAGCGGCTCCCAGCATAACCTTCTTGCCAGCCTTCTTAAACTGGTAAGCCAGTTTGCCGATGGTGGTTGTCTTGCCCACGCCGTTTACGCCTACTACGAGGATAACGTAAGGCTTATGGTCGGCAGGGAGATCCCAGTCTGCCAGGTCATCGCTGTGATTCTCTGAGAGGAGATTGGCGATTTCCTCGCGCAGAATGCGGTTGAGTTCGTTGGTTGAAACATATTTATCGCGAGCCACACGTTCTTCGATGCGGCGGATAATCTTGACAGTGGTTTCTACACCTACATCTGAGGTGATGAGTACCTCTTCGAGATCGTCGAGCACATCATCGTCGACGGTAGACTTTCCGGCAACGGCGCGCGCCAGTTTGCCGAATACACTCTCCTTGGTTTTTTCAAGACCCTTATCGAGAGTTTCCTTCTTTTTGTTGCTGAATAATCCGAATAATCCCATAATCTTGTTTTTATTTTCTGCAAAGATACTCATTTTTTTTTATTTTATGGCTTTTTCATTTGCTTTTTCTCCCTTTTCAAGAAAAAAAGTAAAGATTTAGAGGGTTTTAGCCGATAATGAGGGTTAATCACTGAATTTTCGCATGCGGGGAAGTTAAGGGAAGTTAGGGAAGTTAAGGGACAAATGTCCTAAGTTTAAGCTAGAAGACTATTGTCTCTTAACTTCCCGAACGACCGTAGGGAGCGATAACTTCTTTAACTTCCCTTAACTTCTGAACTTGCGAAACTTGATTAAACCAGATACAAAAAACAAATCGCCCTGCAAAGGACAAAAGCGGTTCTGCTTCTGACCCTTGCAGGGCGTTCTGTTTTATTTCTTCATCATTTCCTTTACGGCTCTTTCGAGCTGGGTATCATGGCCATTGATGAAATCTTCCGGACTGTTGTAAACCTCGATGTCTGGGTTCAGCTGGGTATTCTCGCCAAACACACCACGCATGTCGCGGCAGCCTACCTGAGGAATACCGAATACCAGCGTGTTGTCCATCAGCGTTTCCCACCATACGGCTGTCATGGTTCCTGCTACAGGAGCACCAATCAGCTTGCCGATTCCGAGTTCCTTGTAAACCCATGGGAAACCATGACCGTTGCTGTAATCGTTCTCGCAGATCATGACGCAGGATGGCTTCACCCATTTGTTGAACGGATCGCGGCCAACTACCTTTCCGTGAGGCACAAACTCCTGATATTGCTTGCCGTTGAGCAGGGTGCATAGATCATCGTGCAACCAGCCACCGCCATTATGTCGTTCGTCTACGATTACAGCGTCTCGGTTGCGGTTCTTGTCGCTCAGCAGTTCGCTGTAAACGGTGCGGAAACTCTCCGAATTCATCGCCTTAACGTGAACATAAGCGATGCGTCCGCCCGAAATGCTGTCAACGAAAGCGCGGTTGCGGTCTACCCATCGCTTGTAGAGCAGGTTGTTGAGTTTGCCCTGAGAGATAGCCTTCACCGTAACCTCCATCTTCTTGCCCTTGGCGTTTCTGATGCCGAGTCGTACATTCTTGCCAACCTTTCCGTCGAGCAATGGGAAGTAGTCCATTCCGGCTTTAATCTCCTCGCCGTCGATGCTCTCGATGATGCTGCCGGCTGTTACACCTGTATTCTTCACATCGAAAGGACCACGTTTGATAATCTCCTGAATCTTCAGGCCGTCGCCCTGATACTGAGGGTCGAAGAATACACCCAGGTTGGCTGTGGTGAGCGCGCTGTTCGGAGCGTAGTAGCGGGCTCCTGTATGCGAAGCGTTCAACTCGCCGAGCATTTCGCTCAACATCTCCTGGAAGTCGAAATTGTTGTTGATGTAAGGCAGGAACTTCTCGTAGGTCTTGCGGTAACCTTCCCAGTCAACACCATGAATCTTAGGGTCGTAGAACTTGTCTTTCACCTGTCGCCATACGTGGTCGAAGAGATACTGGCGCTCCTCGGCTGGCTTATAGTTGAAGTTAGCCTCGAAGCTGATGTTCTTGGTGCTGAATCCGTTCAGATCCACCTTCTTGATGCTGCTTCCGTTGCAGATAAAGAGGTTCTTCACATCCTTGTCGGTCTGCAGGTTGCCCTGGCCTACGCCCTTCATCACGAGCTTGGTAGAGCCGTCTTTCAGGTCGTGCTGCCAGAGGTCGTAACCATCCTCGAAGGCTGCCTGATAGTAGAGCTTGTCGCCGTCTTTAGAGAGAACAGCATCACCCATGTGCGAAGAGTTTGCGGTGAGGCGTACGATTCTGTCGCGGCAGTTTTCGATGTCAAGTTCCAGTGGCTTTACCTTTTCCACCTCTATCTTTCCGGTCTTCTTCTGCTTTTCGTCAGCTTTCTTTTTGGCCTCTTCCTTCTTTTCGTCTTCCTTCTTTTCCTTTTCGTCCTTGTTGGCGTCAGCCAGTTCTATCTCTTCCTTGCTCATGTTGAAGCGGTTGTAGGCGTCCAGGTCGAAGAACATGATGTAGGCATCGTCTTCAGCTCCCCAGCTTCCATGACTGCGGTAACCGGCCCTGTCGCTCTGGAAGAGCATTGCCTTGCCGCCGAGCACCCATTTGCCGTTGCTGTCGCTGTAGCCGGAATTGGTCAGGTTGTGAACCTCCTTGCCGTCAGCCTTTACCAGCGCAATATCCTGGTTGTTCCAGCCGCCGTTGCCGATATAGGTAGAAAGAAGCCATTTGCTGTCTGGCGACCATTCGAAAGCGATGTCTCCATCGCTGTAAGAGTAGACGTATTTGCCGTCGAGTACGGTGCGTATTTCCTTCGATTTCAGATTGACGATGCGGAGTGCTGCACGGTCTTCGAAGAAAGCCACTTCCTTGCCGTCAGGAGAGTATTGGGGATACTGCGATGTAATGCCTGTTTTCACCAACTGCTCTTCCTCTATGTCGGTAGCGTAGGTAAAGTTTTTCTCTTTCTCGTTCTTGATTTTAGACTGGTAAATCTGCCATACGCCATTTCGCTCGGCTGCATAGACCAGGGCTCTGCCGTCTGGCGAGAAACTCAGGTCGCGTTCCTGCTGCGGTGTGTCGGTAATGCGCTTGGTAGTGGTGTATTCCACAGAAGTAACGTATACATCGCCATGCATCACGAAAGCCACTTCCTTGGCGTCTGGCGAAACGGAAATCTCCGTAGCTCCCCAGCTCTTAATCTGACGTACGAGGCTTGGAGCATCATTATCCGTTGTAATGGAGATGTTCACCTTCTGAGGCTCTCCGCCTTCTTTCACGGTATAGATTTCGCCATCATATCCGTAGCAGAGCAGGTCGGCGCTGGATGCGGTGAGGAATCTTACCGGATTGCCTTTGTGATGGGTAATCTGCTTGTCGCTTGTACTGTTGAGGCTGCGGCGGTAGATATTGAATGTGCCGTCCTGCTCGCTCAGATAGAAGAAAGATTTTTCGTCTGATGTCCATACTGGCGAGCGGTCTTCGCCGGCAAAGGTAGTCTGCTTGGTAAACTTACCGTTGCTCTTCAGCCAGATGTCGCGTGCGATAGGTGATTTCTGGTGTTTGCGCCAAGGATCTTCATATCCCTTTTTGTCGTGATAGAGAATGTCGCCGTTCTTGGCGATGCTGATATTCTCCATGGTGAGGGTAGAGAAGAGTTCCGGTCTTCCGCCCTTGGTGCTTACCTTATATATTTGTGGGAATGTATTGTCGCCGAAGATGATGCTCTGGGCTGTAGGCTGCAGACTGGCAGAGTAGAGCACATGGTCGTTGTCTGCAAAGGCGATTGGTGTTTCGCTGCCGCTGTTGGTAGTAAGTCGGGTAGGAGCACCGCCTTTTGCATCGATTACGAAGATGTCGAGACTTCCTTCGCGGTTAGACTGGAAGGCAATTTTCTTGCTGTCAGGGCTCCATACAGGATGTGAATCGAAGGCTGCATGGGTTGTGAGCTGTCGTGCTTCACCGCCGTTGACAGAAACACTGTAGAGGTCGCCTTTATAAGCGAAGGCGATGGTAGTTCCATCGGGCGAGATGGCTGGGTAGCGCATCCAGAGCGGATGGTCTTCTGCGCTGGCAGAGAGTGCTGCCGAGAGCAGGGCTACTGAAAAGATTAACTTTTTCATTTGCGTATGTTTTATGTTTCAATATGCGTTATAAAAATCTCTTCTTCTTTAGGAGCTAGAATGCTGTTTCTTGCTTTGTACGGATGCAAAGGTAGTTATTTTTTGCGATATTTAAGCATAAAAACAGAAAAAAATGAGAAAAAGTTTGGTGTATTCAAAAAATATATGTACCTTTGCAGCCGCAAATAAGAAAATGACTGTCTGATACAGGCTAGTTAGACTGCTTGCGATTTAAAGTGTTGGTTCCGTAGCTCAGTTGGATTAGAGCAACAGCCTTCTAAGCTGTGGGTCTTGGGTTCGAACCCCAACGGAATCACTTTTTAGGCGTAAAAACGCATCGTTTAGTCAAGAAAAAATCAAAAAGACAGTCTATATAACGTACTGAATAACAGATACTTATATAGGTTGTCTTTTGTTTTTTAAAGAGATATGTAACAAAAGATGATTTCTTAAACCCGTTTAAAACCAGTTTAAACGCATTTTGGGGATAACTATCTGAATAACAATGGTTTATATCTTCCACACAAATTGTTAAATCGGAAGGTGTGTTATCAATGTGTTATCACCTTGTAAAAAATGTGTTATCAAAATGGCAAAAATTAATTTAAGTATTATTCACAATCGTTTGAAGCGAGCGACCTCAAAACATGAAGTTTCGGTAGAATTATGCTTTTGTGCCAAGCGTCAAAGGAAGTACTTTTCCACAGGCGTAAAAGTGACAACTACACAATGGTCTGATGCGTCAAAGATGGTTGTCAAGAGAAAAGATGCGGATGAACTGAATGAAATCATACAGGCATACCGCGCGAGAGCAAACGAAATCATCAGTAAGATGGTTAAGGAAGGCTGTTGTGACTTAAATGTGGTTATCTCACAGATGAACGGAGAAGACGAAGGAACTTCTTTTATTGAGTATTGTGAGAGAAGACGGAATGAGCGCAAGGTGTGCGAGCATACCAAGAAACGCTATGATGTCTTTATCAAATTCCTAAAAACATGGGGAAAGATAAAGTCGTTTCAAGACTGCAATGTGTCGAAGGTGCGTGCGATGGATGAGTATCTACACAGACAGGATAAGGCTCAATGCACCATCTACGACTATCACAAGTATCTCAAGTTGTTCATCAACGATGCGATGATAGACGGACTTATTGAGCAGAATCCTTACAAGTTCCTTCCATTCCATATTGGCAAGGGGGAAAAGCAGTATGTTGATTGTGTCACAGAAGAGCAGTTTGCTGCCATCAAGAAACTGAAACTCTCAACACCTCATATTCTCCATGCAAGAGATTTGTTCCTCTTCCAATGCTACACCGGACTTGCATACTCTGACCTTGCATCGTTCAATTATGCCAACTGCGAGGAGATAGGAGGAAAGATGTTTTATCATGCCAAGAGAACGAAGACTGATACGGATTTTGTATTCCAACTTCTCAAACCTGCCCTGGAGATACTACAGAAGTATGATTTCAAGCTGCCTAGAATGTCGAATCAAAGGTATAATGATTATTTGAAGGCGATCGGGCAGATGGTCGGAGTTGACAGATTGCATACCCACATGGGTAGAGCGACTGCGGCAACCTTATTCTTGTCGAAGGGAATGCCTATCAACATCGTAGCAAGAGTACTTGGGCACACTACCTTGCGACAGACTACTAGATATGCACGCACATTAAATAAGGACGTGCAATCTGCTTTCGATGCTCTCGAAGGCAAGATGTAACACAACAAGGGGAGTCTTCGCAAAGAAGGCTCCCCTTTATCGTATCAGCCAACAAGGCTTTTGTCTCTTTCTGCAATCTTCTCGCTGATGATTTGCTTTAACTCCTTAACCACTCCTTCCTGTACTAGCAGCTTTACTTTTGTTTCTGCTAGTTCTTTCAGTAACTTTTCGTCCGTCTGCTTGTCTGCATCGTAAAACATATTGCCTCTGCCACAAAGTAGCCAATCTGCTGATATGTCTACGTATGTAGTCAGTATTCTGTCTATAAACTCCATTGAAGGCTCCTTTGTGCCGTTCAAATAATTGTTCGTAGCAGCAGGTTTTGCCCCGATAGCGTCAGCAAACCCTCTGTTAGTCAGCCTGTAATGGTCTCTTACCTCGTTGATTCTATCTCTTAATCCTTCCATACTGCTAGTGTTTATAAATGTGTAAATACGTAAATTAACTATAAATAAGTGTCTATATCCTTGGATATTTGCCCACAAACATGTATCTTTGCATCCGTAAACGAGAATAAAGCTCGTTGTAAACGGATTTATGTTGCAAAGATACAAAAAATAATATGAAAAAGTTAGTAAAAATAGAAAAAATTTTGATTGATAAAGATAAAATTCCTAAAATCATGAAAATTTTTGGTTGTTGCAAGAGTACAGTCCACAATGCTCTAGCTTACCGGAGTAATAGCAAACAGGCTCAGGATATTCGTTCCTGTGCCACGAACCGATTCGGAGCAGAACCTGTAAAGGTGCCACAACTCAGATAAAGTGTGTTAAGTGTGTAATATTTGGCTGTTGAACTTTTAGATTAGTTATTCAGACAATATGCGTTTGTAAATTTGGTTGTGCGTGAGCATAGTTAAACGATTGCTTAATTAAGAAAGTTCTTTTTCTTATTTGCAAAACCTATCTTCAATAGATAGAGTTGGTTACTAGTTACAATTCACTCTTGTGCGTGAGCATAGGAGTGAAACATGGGAATCGAGCTAGCTCACTCGGAGTGAGCGGGGAAACCCGAGCAAAGGCGTTCAACTCGTCTCGAATCCCCCATATAGTTTTGGATATTGTTATTATAATATTTCTTGAAATTGTTAGGTGTGGAGCGGTATAGACCCAGTGGCAATATAAGTTGTTTGCGTTGAATTCATGCGCCACGAACCAGAAGGAAATGTTGTGGTCGAGCATTCTACCAGCACCTTTCGTTTTATACCTTATTATATATAGCATTTTCCGAAACAATCCCATTGTCCGTTTGTGGGCATAAGTTCTTTGACATATTGGAAAAGTGTAAAGTCGAATAGTGTTAAGTCATTATAAGGGAATGCGCGATTATTATTTCAATAAGTCCGCATCCCCGAGCATCAGTCTTATGACTGATAGCTAAAGCGGTGAGCATGGCTCTTAAATTCATGGTAGCGCATGATGCCGTTATCCACCGATGGTGTAATTGGTTAGCACGCCCGAAACTGTTTTGTGTAAATCCTTAATACATTCTTATCAAATCGGGAAGTTGGGTCCGAGTCCCTAAGGTGGACTAGCAAGTTGTGTATAATTTATCCGCTGCAGCGGCAGCACTTATTTTTCATATAAGAAATTTTAAATTTATTTTCCTGCTCGTCCGTGAGGATGGGCAGGTTTTTCTTAAACTTCAAAATCAATGGCTTATGATAGATTTATCCGAACCTACTCTCCACAAGTACCGGAGAAAGGTTCTCGAAATATACAGAGAACTCGAAAGAAACCCTTGGGCACCCTTAGGAATCTTCGAGTCAAAGCTGAGGAAAATTAATATCCTCAACTCTAAGATTAAAAATGTGTCCTCAGACATCGGAAAGCCCGAGGGCGAGTATTCAAACTTTACAAATGATAATTACGTGCAATATGGGTTTAAAAAGGAAAACTCCTCTCAAGAGGACACCTATAAAGAAGACTCCTTGGGATAAAGCCAAGAAGGACCAGGAAAAGAAGAAGGCGAAGGCCGGACTTAGCAAAAGTAAGCTGAGGGACAAACTCGATGCAGTCTTCTCCAAATATATTCGACTGAAATATTCTGATGATAAAGGCTATTGCCGATGTATCAGTTGCGGCAAGGTTTTCCCTTGGAAGGAAATTCAATGCGGTCATTACATGTCGAGACGTTACATGTCAACCCGATTCAGCGAAGATAACTGCCGGCCACAATGCGTGGCTTGCAATATTTTCAATCAAGGCAATATTCAGATGTATCGCCGCGCGCTTATCAAGCAGATTGGCGAACAGAGGGTTGATTTGATAGAGGTTAGGGCAAGAACAGAAAACAAGAACTGGTCACTCTTCGAGTATAATCAGTTGATAGCCTTCTATCAGAAAGAAGTAGACAAACTTTTAGAACAGAAACATTTATAAGAATAGATTATATGAGTAAATCAGGTACAAAAATCAATGTAGAATTGGTAACACATGGGTGTTTCCCAACAAAGTCGTATGAGACGGATGCCGCTTACGACCTTCATTGCTGTAAGGACACGGAAGTATCTCCAAACAAACGCTTTTACGTTCCGCTCGGGTTTAAGATACAACTTCCTTCAAATATGAAATTGCTGATTCAGCCACGTAGTGGCATGTCGGGCAAAGGAATGTTGTTAGATGTTTATTTCCCTTTATGGCTCTTTCATGGCGACTATCTAGGCAAGGTCAGAGCAAATCTTGACGTAATTCTAGGTTTGATTGATTGCGGCTATGGCGAAGAAGTCCATGCCATCGTCAAGTCGGGCAGATGGAGGTTAAAGCATCGCATCATGCGCCTGCTCGGTTTCAAGTTTATCATCCCTTATTCCCTACGCATCTGCCAAGGCGCATTCACTTACGTTCCAGATACTAACTTGGAACTTGGCAAGGTAACCGGCACTCGTAGCGGTTTAGGATCAACAGATAAGAATTAGTTTTTAGCGTTATTTTACATAATTTTAAAATCATCTTTCCTGCTCGTCCGTGAGGATAGGCAGGTTTTTAAAAACGAAATCATGAAAAAGAATATCAGACAGAATTTCTTCAATCATATCAAGAAGGTACTTGATATAGTTGACAAGATGGGGGATGAGGCAAAGCATTTCCGTTGCATCGTCCTCATGGGTGACAGAACCATTCCGAAGGCATACGCATTCATGCACGCATCGCCCGAAGACCTCAAAAACCTTATCTTGAATGCAATGCGAAATAGCGACCAATTTACATACGCTACAGCAAGGGCATTCGAGGAATACGATAAGGAACTGAGAGAAAAAGAAGAAAACTTTAAACAAAGATAAAAATGAAGAAAATCCTATTCAAGACGCTTAAACTGCAAAATTTCTGTGGCATCCGTGCCGGAGTCTTCGATTTCGGAGAAGACCTTACTGTTATCTCGGGAGACAACGGAAGAGGCAAGAGCACTATCGGCAACGCCATCATGTACACATTATTCGGTACTGATACCAACGGCATGCAGCTCGACATCAAGACCTTCGATGAGAATCACAATATTATCAAGGAGATAGAGCATTCATCCGAGTTGGTTATGTTGGTAGATGGTGACGAAATCTCGTTCAAGCGAGTTCTGACCGACAAGTGGAAAGGTGATAAATGCACTAACACCTTCAAGTACTATGTTGATGGCGAATTGACTACAGCCGGAGATTTCAGCAACGTAGTTGACGGAATCTTCCAAGAAGATCCATTTGCGTGGTGTATCTGTCCTAATCTGTTCCTTGATATGACTTGGCAGAATCAGCGTGCATTCCTCCAGTCGTTGGCAGGTGACATTTCAGTCGAAGACATCACGAAGGGCGAAGAGAAGTATGATTATCTTGTTGAACTTCTCAAACAGAAAGATATTGATGCCATCCTTCACCACCTCAAGCACAAGCGCACAGAAGTTCAGAAGGAACTCGATGCAGTTCCTATCAGACTTGCCGAACTCGACAAGGCTCTTCCACCAAAGCAGGATTGGGAGGCCATGGAGAGAGAAAAGGCTGAGCTGCAAGAAAAACTGGTAGAGATAGACAACAAGATTCAGCAGATTCGCACAGGTGGAGCAGACAGAGTTCGCCTTGACGGAATCCGCAAGAAGATTGAATTTGCCGAAAAGCGCAAGCGAATGATGGAGCAGGGCGCAGATAAGGAGTCTACCGATAGCATGACCAAGCACCAAAGCGATGTTCTCAACGCCAACGCAGCCTTCAACAAGGCAGAATCTACGGTTGATAACCTCAAAGCCGTCATGAGCGGCTATCCTACCACCGAGGTTCAGATAAACGCTCAGATTGAAGAGTGCAAGAAGAAGGTTAGCGACTTAAACAAGCGTAGCGATGAGATTGCAAAGCGTACTTGGGAATGGGATGATAAGGAAGGTTTCTGTCCTCATTGCGGTCAGGCTCTCCCTCTCGGTGATGTTCAGCTCCTTAAACAGGAATCTCAGAACCGGTTCAATTCTCGCAAGGCAGAGGATATGAAGGAACTCAACAATGAGTTTGCCAAACTACAAAGCGCATACACCGAACTCAACAAAGAGTTGGATAAACTGAATGATGATCGTCAGACCACCACAAACCAGCTTGTCAAGGCTCGCCAAGCCCTCGCAGAGGCTGAAAAGCATAAGGCAGATGTTGATGCAGATGTTCCTAGCACCTACGAGGAGATCCTTTCTAATAAGGAAGAGTATCAGCAGGTAGTGAAAGAGATTGGTGAGTTGCAGGCAGAACTCGACAAACCATCAGATAGCAACGAGGATAACGACAAGTTACTTCAAGCACTCTATGAAGAGCGAAATCCGCTCGAAGACAGACACGATGAAGTCCTCGAACTCCTCGCCTCAAAAGCATCTTATGACAACACAATGACGCATATCGAAGCAGCACAAAAGGATAAAGCCATCTATCAGGAGCAGCTTGATGATATTGATGATAAACTCAACATCACTAACGAGTTCTATCAGTTGTCTTGCAAGGCTCTCGAAGATAAGGTCAATCAGCACTTCCGTTTCGTAAAATGGAGCCTGTTCCTTCCAAAACTCGATGGTGAGAAGAAACCTTATTGCGAATGTTATCACAATGGTGTGCCTTACAGCCGCCTCAATGGTGCTGCCAAGGTGAATGCCGGAATCGACATCGCGCGCACTATCGGCCAGTTCTATGATGTATCGGTCCCTGTCGTGCTAGATGAATGCGAAAGTGTTAACCATCCGCTCAGCGCAGGCGGTCAGCAAATCCGTCTGGTAGTATCGAAGGATGATAAACTGAAGGTTGAGTATTTCGCTCTGGCCACAATGGATTGAAACATCATGCAAATCAAGACGAAGTTCGATATAGGTGACGCAGTCTATCTGCTCGATGGGTACAAAATCCGACGTGCAAACATCGTTGGCGTATTCTTTCAGCAGATAGGCGAGGCACCTTGCTCTATTCAGTATAAGTTCGCAGTTTTCCCAACAAGGAAAGAAAGCGAAGTGTTTAAAACAAAAGAAGAATTAATCAAACATATAAGTAAATAAAAATCATGGCAGAAACTTTAAAATTAGAAATGTTGGTTGACAAAGACCTTATCAAGGGTACTCTAGCGTTAGGAGGAGGCATGAAGGACGGAACGGATTCGAGCCGGATAAAGGAGTGGTTAGACAGCCACGATAGAGTAGAGGTTGATTCAAAAGAACTTTTCCCGGAAAGTGGTGAAATTAACCTTGCTTTGGGAACAATAGCCTTGGCTGGTATCGCTAAGGTATTAATCAATCATAAAGAAGAGGAGAAGTAATCATGGCAGAAACAGCAGTAGCAAAAGCGCAGCCTTCTCAGAAGGCAGTAGCAGTTAAGAATTTTCAGGCGGTAATGAACAATAGTTATTACCAAAGCCTTTTGCAAAACACATTGAAGGACAACAAAGGCGCCTTCACCACCAGTTTGATGGAGTTGTTTACTTCCGACCCTCAGCTGATGCAGTGCAACCCTAATGCGCTCATGGGCGAGGCAGTAAAGGCAGCAGGATTGCGATTGCCTATCAACAAGCAGTTGGGGCAGGCATACATCGTGGTCTTCAAGAACAAAGATAAGGCAACCGGTCAGCTCGTCCCTACACCAACCCTTATCATCGGAACAAAGGGATATGTCAATCTTGCCCTTCGTACCAATAAGTATAAGACCATCAACAATGGCACCGTCTATGAAGGCGAGTTCTGTGGTTACGACAAGGTGACTGGTTTGCTCGACATCAGCGGCGTAAAGACATCTGATGTTCCAGTTGGATATTTCGCATATATCAAGATGACGTCTGGCTTCGAGAAGATTTTGTATATGGACATTGAGCAAGTATGCAAGTTCGCCAAGACCTACGCCCCAACAGTCAAATATTCAAAGCTTACATGGCAGGAATTGAGAGACTTGGGAATCAAGCAATCCGTAGACGGAGAAGGGGGAGGTCAAGGATGGTTTACTGGTTTTCAGGACATGGCAGAAAAAACCGTCCTTCGCCAACTTCTTACAAAGTGGGGTGAGCTTTCTGTTGATGCAGCGCAGGTTATCAATGCCGATGAGCGACCTTCTGCCATCGTTCAGCGTGATGAGGAGTTTGCCGAGGCAAAGAACGTTATCACGGTCAATGCTGATACCGGCCAAGCCGTGAATACCGAAGAAGTACATGATGAGCAGCCACAACAGGCTCAAAAGTTTAGTCTGAGTTAATATGAAGTTAATAGTCGTAAATAGCAATAGTCTTGGCAATGCCTACGTACTGGAGTCTAGTAATGGTCAGCAGCTTTGTATAGAGGCAGGTCGTCCGTTGCAGGAAGTAAAGAAAGTTGCAAACCTCAAAACATCAAAATGCGTGGGAGTGATTATCAGTCACTCCCACGGCTGAAAGGCGATCATGCAAAAAATGCCAAAGACTTTCTGAGAGCAGGAATCGATGCTTACTCTACCGAAGAGTTATCCGAGAAATGCAAGGGAGTAAAAGGCATGATTAAAGAACAGACCTATCATCTAGGTGCTTTCAGTATCACCCCGATGAAGGTAGAACACGATGTTCCTTGTTTCTCTTTCCTCATTCATCATCCGGAAATGGGAACCATGATGTTCTTCACCGATTGCTACAATATGGAAAATGTAGTTCAAGGGTGCCGCTACTTCTTGGCAGAATGCAACTATGATGATTCTCTTCTAGAAAAGGCTGTAAACGAAGGCAAGACGATAGTCAGCCAAGCCGACCGCATCCGTCTTTCCCACATGAGTCTGGCTCACTCTATCGAGTATCTCAACGAATGCAAGGCAGCCAATACCGCCAAGCGTATCGTCCTCATTCATGGTTCTGCACGCCATCTTAACCCAGATGTTGCCGTAAACAAATTCCAGCAGGTCCTCGGCGTTCCAACCGACTATGCTTGCAAGGGTTTAGTAATCAATCTAATGTAATTATAATAATATGAGTGTATACAATCCTAATGATCCTCGTGAATATTTAGCTATCGTGAAGGCTGTTCAGAAAGCTAAAGAATGTGGGTATAAAATCGAACTAAAGAAGTTTCACCCCATTCAGACCGATAAGCAGTCTTGTTATCTTCACTTCATGATTAGCTATCTCGCCCTAAAGTTAGGGCAGACCTTCTACGAAACGCTTCGTGATATTCAGCGCAACGTTTGCAGCTACATCTTCTATACCGATGAGGTAGATAAGACAGGCAACCGCAAATACAAGCCTCTCACTTCCCTCAATACTGCAGAGGCTAGCAGCGTTATTCGAAACGTGATAGATTACGCAAATGTCCGCAGTATCATGATTCCGGAACCCGATGACCAAGTGGGTTTGCAGTATTGCAAGCGAGAACTCGAGAACTCGGGTGCCGGTTGGGTATAAATCATCAAAATCATATAGCTTATGAAAACGTTAAAGGAAATCCATTCGGAGGCAAATAAATATTCGGAAAGCGAACCTCTTCAAGATGCTTTTGTAGCCGGTGCAAGATGGGCGCTTACGGGTAAGTATTACAAGCCTTCTGAGTTGTTCGACAATAATGCCGAAGTGGAGACGGTAGACTTGGAGGTTGAAGAAGAGCAAAAAAAGATGTTGGTCTTCGAACCGCCTTTTGAAGAATGGTGGAATGCCTACAATAAAAAACGAGGTCGCAAGAAGGCAGAGGCTAAGTGGAAGAAGTTAAGCTTAAATGATAAGGTAGCTTGCATGAAAGCAACTCCCCTTTACGTAGCATCCACGCCCGACCCTGTGTACAGAAAAGACCCACTTACTTATCTTAATGGCGAGTGCTGGAATGACGAAATCATCCAAAAGCAAGATTATGAGCAACAACGGAATATACAACGTTCAGAGCGCGCTTCCCGACTCATCGCGAGTGCCTATCATCAAGGATAAGGCAAACTATCAGCGTCCTGCAACCTTGACTGAGGCTATAAAAAAGAATAAGGAAACCATGTTGGATATTCAGAAACGTGGTGGACTCAGAGACCTCGTAGGATGGGTAACAGGACGGCTGATAGACCTTCTCTATTATCTGGGCGCCTACGATAATGCGACAGATTATCAGATTCAGTTGCTTGCTCAGCGTATCTGCACAAAGTATTTCTACATAACTCCTGCAGAACTTGATTACTTCTTCGTAGCCTTCACCAATGGCGAATACAACAAGCTCATCAACAACGGAAAGACAATCAATCCACAGGATATAATGAAATCCTTGATAGCTTACGAGGCAGACCTGCTGAAGGAGCGTGGAAGGGTAGATGATGAGCGCAGAAAAGAAGAAGAGCGACTGAAAGCGATAGAGGATGCAAAGAAACCTCATGGCATAGAGGCATGGAGAAACTACTGCAAGTCAAAGGGTTTAGACCCCGATACGCATACATTGCCATCCGCTAGCCTCCACGATGTCAATAAGGAACTGAACATTCAAAATCCTGGAAGAATGGACGAATTAAGATAAACAATTAAACAAAATGAAAGTTATGAATACAATTCAAATAGATGTTATCATCTTGCTAGCTATTCTGTTGTTGGTAGCTATAGCAATCATCGTTGCAGACCGAATCAAATACCGCAAGTACTATTCTAGTAAAGGTAAAATGGTTGTCCTTCGCATCAATAATTCCGAAGTAAGAGGTCGTCTCAACTCAGAGGGCTTAACTCTCTGCCAGTGTGCATACTACAACACCCACAAGTATCTCTACACCATCGAAGGTGATCATATCTGTGGTTTTACCGAAGAATGCACTCATCTGATAGAAGATGCCATCAAAAACAACCAAGAGGTAATTGATTGTGATATTGATGTCAGCAAGTTCGTGAGCGAGGTCAAGAAGTTACAACAGGAGTATGAAACTAAAGAGGAGGAGTAAGTATGATTAGAGATGATGCAAAGATAATTGTAACACCAACTGGTGTATCACTTAAAGAAGCCTTGACTGAAGAAGTAGTTAAGGCACTCAATGAAGAAGCTTCTAACTATATGAATTATGACATCCCAGAAGTAAAGCTTTGTGGCAATCCTCCTAGTGGCAAGGAAAGCCGTAGAACTAGGAGAATGTTAGAACTTAGAAAAAGAAAGGGTAGAATCTAATGAAAACTTTTGTATTTGATATAATTCTCAACGGAAGATTCATCTGCACATTGAAGTATAAATATTGTGCGCTCTTCCCGATTGACTTTGAAGATTTAGAGAAGTTCGTCCTTAAAAAGAGACCTACTTTGAAAGGTAAGGATTTTAGAATTGCGTTTTAAGAAGTAAAGCGTATGGAACAGAAGTTTATTATTGGTGATATTGTTGAGTATAACAATAAAATCATGGTTATTAAAGAGCCAAGAGACGGAAGTCACTTTGACTTGTCTTGTCCAAAAGAAGGGCTGGTGTATTGTCTTGTTGACGTTGATGAGATAAGGCAAGTAATGATTACTCCAGAGATTCTAGAAAAGAATGGATGGAAGAAAGTCTCCGATTATAATTATATGCATCAAAGCCGCAAATTTAGAATAGTGTCACGAGATCGGGAAACTTACAAATGGTCTATTGTTGTTGGTGGGTTTGGTTTAGGTGAATATATTGGTTATGTTTCGGAACTGCAACACTTTCTCTTTGGTATAAGGCTTAAGAGAGGAATGGAGGTGTAGGTATGGAAGTAGTAAAAATAACTAAGAAAGTCTACAAAGCGATAGGGTGTGAAGAAGGACACTTCTTTGGAACGTTTGCTCATTTTAAAGAGTTGCGTGAGAATCTTAATTTGTCAGTACAAAAGACTTGCTTTTGCTGTGGGCACAAATTCCAACCAGAAGATTTTATTTCTTTAGCGTGTTTTGACAAAGGCCTGGGAAACAAATTTCTTTGCCAAAAGTGTAAGAATATAGCATTAAAAGATTTAGGTGATAAAAATATTTATTTACATTAGTGTTTAACGTCTTCGGACATAATAGGAGTAATATGACAGAAATAGAATTATACAACGAATTACAGAATGTAGAAGGTTGTTTAAAGATTGCGGATTCACAAATAACAGAGATTCGCAAAAAGAAGAATAAGATAATGAACGACTTTCTAAGTTTGTTACCTTTTCAGAAAGGTGACAAGGTGAAAGATAAAAATGGCAATATCTTTATCATAGAATGTCTAAAAAGTGCCATGTCTCTTGGCAAGAATGAAATCAATGTTTATTTTTTTATCCGAAAAATAAAGAAAAACGGAGAACCTTATCAATACGCAAACCAAGCTTGGGGAATTGATTATTTTTCCCTTGAGAAAGTAGTAGAGTAATAACCATCCGCAAGGATATAAATAGATAGTAATATGAAACAAATTTCATTAGAAGACAAAGTTAGTAATACTCTGAAATGGCTTGCAAATCAAATTGCATGCATTCAAGTGTATCATTGGGATGAAGATTATAAAAAGGAAAGTCTCAATGATGCTTGGCAAAAAGTTCAAGAACAGTTTAAGAAAGACATTGATTGGAATGCTCTTACGGAAAGTCAGTGTAAGGCATTACATTTTGGAAGGTGGCAATCCGAAGAAGATATTGAGGAAGAAATTTCTTGTTTACAATCTGAATTTGAGAAGGGACACCTTACAGAGGAAGAATTTGATAAGAAGGTTGCCAATGAGAAAAATACTCTTGGACTTCGTTTGATTCCGTTATATCTCTATCCTTCTTTGCCTATAGGTATCACACTAACGTCTATTGATGGAGAAGTGAGAGTTTTTGATGGCTCAAACATTGACACAGACGTTAGATTTGGATGTATTGCTTGGGGTATTAAACCGAAAAAAGATTAACTAATCATCCTCTATGAGGATATAAAATAATTTGTAATATGACAGGAAATAATGAGTATTTAGCAAATGGACATTTCGGTTTTGGAAATGTCATTCAGTTTTTGAAAGAGGGCAAAGCTTGCCGTCGTAGTGGTTGGAATGGTAAGGGAATGTTCATCGTGAAGCAGGTTCCTTCACACATTGAAGGTGATGTCATTCCTAAGATGCAGTCACTTCCTCAGTCTGCCAAGAACATCTTGATGAGTCGTGAGGATCCTCACATTGACTACACCAATCAGATGCTTATCGTCAATCCAGATGGCAGAGCAGATTCTTGGGTTCCTTCTTCTAGTGATGTATTTGCAGAAGACTGGGAGGTTGTAGATGAGTAAGCCAGATTGCTCTAAATGTAAAAGCTATAATACTTGTGATTATAGAAAACATGGAGAAATTTGTTTAGGGTGGAAATCCTTAGGAGAGTTTGTTTATTCTTGGGACGGAACATCAGGTAATCTTTAAATTTAATCACCCTCTCCTGAAAAAGGGAGAGGGCAAAATAAAGAAATATGAAAGAAGAAAAGAAAAAAATAGTAGAAAATATAGCGTCTGCAATGCTACTTATAGGTGTATTTCTCTTTATTACACCCTTACTCATAGTAGCATTTGAAGCGCATCTGTTAATAGGGTTGATTTTTCTTGGGGCAGTACTCGCTATTGCCTCAATAATTACAATTAGTATCTTACAAGGATGATAATGAGCAAAGAAAAAAGCAATAGTTTACATTAAAAACATTCCTCTCCCTATTGCAGGAGAGGGTAAAAAGAAAAGAATATGGACTTAGTAATTACAATATTAGGTTGGATTGCATTAGGTGTTATATCTGCTTATCTGTTAGCAATAGTATGTAAAATAATCTTTGATGCTGCAACCGCTGATTATAAGTTATACAAGCATGTAAGATTGTGTCGCAAGAGATTGCTAAGACAACGATATGAAGATTATGCTTGGCTATTATTCCAGTTAGAGAAAGATACGGAAGTTTTCAATCTTACTCATAATACAAGAGGTTGGACTTTTGAAGATTGGAGAGAATTTTATCTTAAAAAGGCAAAGGAGGATAAGAAATGAGCAAAGAAAAAGCTATTAAGCACATTAAGACTATAAAGGCTTATATTACTTGCCTTCATGCAGATTTATCAAAAGGTAAAAAAATAAAGCCTTTCGGTTTTGCATACAATTTAGCAATACAAGAATGTGATAAGGCACTTAAAGATTTGGAGGATGATTAATATGATAAAGAGAAATGAAGCTGAAATATTAGTTCCTATCATTTCTGCTTATGCAGAAGGAAGGATACTACAATACAAAGATGAAGAAGGATGGAGGGATATTGAAGACTGCGAAGGTCTTAGCATAAATACGATAATAAAACAAGCTGAGAACTATCGCATCAAGCCAGAGGTAAAGTACCGCCCATTCAAGAACCAGGAAGAGTGCTGGGCAGAAATGCTAAAGCATCAGCCGTTTGGATGGGTGAAAGACAGAAATGATAGTAAATTCGTAATTGAAAATGTAGATTCAAGAGGTTTTGTCGAAGTTTATGATGAGGGTACATGTACTTTTGATGAAGTGTTTGAAAATCGCACCTTTGTCGACGGGCTTCCGTTTGGTGTAAAAGTGGAGGGATAGTTATGGTAGATGTAAGTAATCAGCATTGGAACGAAGATGGAAGCATTACTGTTATACTGAATGGTATTAAAGAAGTCGAAGAGTTTGTTGAGTGTGTTAATATATGGAATAAAATGTGTGAAGATGAAGAATAAGATTTTAAACTTAGCCAAGTCAGCCGTTTGGTTCGTCTTGTGTTTGCTTGTAGGAGCATTGATATTTGAGGGCATTCGCTCATTGGCTAATAGCAATGAACCTGCAAAGAATTTTAGTACAACAGTATTTATTAAGAATGGGCATGACTATCTGCTTGTGGACACGAAACACGGAGTTTGTGTTATTCACGCCGAGAGCTGCCCTTGTCATAAAAATAAGTAGCGTATGAAGAAGGAAACATTTGACTTCTCGGAGGCTCTGAGAAGAATGAAGGAAGGAAAGAAAGTGAGACGTAAGATTTTTGCGGACGGCACATACGCATACATTGATAAGAACTATCTTGGTTCAGAGGCATTAATGTATAATAGCATAGGAAGAGCAACACCAGTCTTATGGTTGATTCCTGAGACTATTCTCGCAACAGACTGGGAGGAGGTGTAAGGATGAAGATTAGATTAGCTAAGAAGATAATGAAGCAGGTCTATAAAACCCGATATTGGGCTTATAGATTTGGTTATTATCATGGTAAGAAAGATTCCGGGAAAATAGCAGGAGATCACCGGCTTATAAAGGCAATTAAACTAACAAAAAGTAGTATATGAAACAAAGAATATTAGATATGTGTTGCGGATCTCGTATGTTTTATTTCGATAAGCAGGACCCACAGGTTCTTTTTACCGACATAAGAGAATTTCACGACACATTATGTGATGGACGCAAATTAGACATACAACCCGATATGATAGCCGATTGCACTAATTTGCCATTCGAAGATGAAACATTTAATATGGTAGTTTTCGACCCTCCTCATCTGCTAAAAGTAGGACAGAACTCTTGGCTATGCAAGAAATATGGCAGACTGCCCGAAAATTGGCAAGCATTCATCAACGATTCTATCCATGAGGGCATGAGAGTACTGAAAACAAACGGAACTCTCATTTTCAAGTGGAACGAGCAACAGATAAAGGTTAGTGATGTGCTAAAGACAATCACCGATTACAAACCTATATTCGGGCACCGTACCACCATCAAGAACCAAACTATTTGGATGGCATTCATGAAATAAATAACCCACAATCCCCACCCAGCTATCACAGCCGAGTGGGGATTTCTTTTTGCAATGAAACAATCTACTTAAAACCTAATTAATACAACTAATTAAAAATAAAAAAGTAAAATCTATACCAATCTATCTACATATTTATCTAAATCTTTTTCGTACCAAACCAGCTCGGTCCATCCTTTCCGCTTTTTACCCTTTGGCAGCCTGCCTTCTTTCACAAGGCGGTCAAAGGTAGCCCTAGAAACACGAACATAGCTGCATGCCTCAGCCTTGCTGATAGGCTCGTCCTTGTTGGCGATGCGGTGCAGAAAATCTAACATGAAAGCATTTTGCTGTTTGTTAGTTAAGCATCTTCCGCTCTGAATCCGCTCATGAAATTCCATCAGGAGCGAATCAATCATCTGCAGTTCTTCGCTAATCTTCGCCATAAGCTAGCACTTTTTGTTTCTGTACCAGAGAGTAAACCCAATCGCGCAAGCCGCCAGTATGAACAGAAAGGCGATATAGCATCTGCCCAGCGACATCAGCCTTTGCTCGTTCTTCGTCAGTTGTCGCTCTATAGGATAAGGCACGGCAACAGAATCCCTCTTGATGATCGTGTCCGTCTTCACCTTATATATATTATGATACCGGTCCCGATAAACCACCTTATTATGGAAAACCGTATCACCCTTCTGAAAAACATACACCGAATCCTTCATGTAGATACTATCCAACTTAGCAAAAGTATCAGTTCTGCATACGTATTCAGTTCTAACAGAAGGAACCTTGATATATTCCTTCGTCTTGCATCCTGTAAATGCCAATAGGATAACCCCAATCACAAGCCCGATGCAAGCACATTTCCAAAACCTTATGTCATACCATTTCATAAGCTATATCTCTTTGTATTCAACTTTAGCGTCAAAGCAAGGGCACTCCTTGATTCTCTCCCAAGCATCCACCACGCCATTATGGTTCTTGTCGGGCGAAATATCCCTGTGCCCTAAGATTTCGGCATCCGGATATTTCTTCTTCAACTGAGTGAGCAGAGTGATAAGCGATTTCTTCTGCTCTTCAGTTCTGTTGTCTACCGCCTTTCCCTTCTTGTTGATGCCGCCAACATAAGCCACATTGATAGCCGTAGCATTATATCCCTTCACGCCGTTGCTAACCATTTCTACCGGCAGCATCTGGTGAATCCCACCATCAGCAGTAATCACGTAATGATACCCTGGATTATTCCAGCCTTTGCGCTTAAACTCGTCCCAAAGCTCCTTCACGCCCCATTTCTGAGAAGAGGCAGTACAATGAACAAAAATTCTCTTAATCAGTCTCATTTCTTCTCCTCCTTTCCCTGCTCCTTCATAATCTCGGCAAAAGCCCTAGCCAAGTCTTCTTTGTTCTCCAGAAGAATGCTTACCGTCTTCTCCTGCTTCCGTATCTCAGCCTTCTGCCAGCTTTTCTCCCTTACGCTTACAAATTCACAGAACACGCAATATCCTGCCCAAATCATAGAGAAGACAGGGAAGGGGAGAACCGTACAGGCTATCAGGTCTATACAGACCGTCACCATGAAAGGAGAGAAGTATTTCCTCGCCTTGTCGCAAGTTTTCTTGAATCCTGTACTTGTCGTAGCCAGTCCGTTCTCCTTCGCTTTCTTAATGCCGAAGAATAGGTCCACGCCCATAGAAATGATAAGAGCACCCATGCAGATGGCAATAACCAATGCCGATCTGTACAGGTGCTCTTGTAAAAATGTATGTACTATCTCTGCCATATATCATTATTTATGATTAATGGCTACAAAGATAAAAGGCTTTTCAATAGCTTTTGCCGTGTTCCAACTTAGCTGTTCATGTACCACCAGATTTTATCTGTAGGGTGGTTTGTCGATTCGTCACAGAGAAAACTGATAGCCAGTTCCGAAATCCTTTTTCTTGTGGTATCTTTGTTCTTCGACCATTTGCCCACCACGTCTATATGGTCAGCATACATCTTATTCATCGTTACCGCAAAATCCCAGAAGTTGTAGTCCGGTATGTTCCAAGATAGCCGGTCATAATCATCCTTCAACTCATCAAGCCCGAAGTAAGGCGCATACTTCTTGTGAACATCATCATCAAAATAATAGATGTTGGCGATGCAGGCTCTGCCCAGTTGCTCGTCAAAGTGATGCTTCCTTTCCATCCAGTAAAGAAGATTCCTCTGCACAATCCTCTCTTCTTCCTCTGTAAACCCACACTCATCGTTTCTTAGCATCCCAAAGGCAGATTCTGCTATTCGATAGAGCGATTTTGATAAATCCATAAGCGTAAAGCATTAAAGTAAATATGATAAACACATGGTGCATCTCCAACTGCTCGGGAGTGATGAGCCAGTGCCGATAGTACAATCTGATAGCGTTGATGCCGAAAAAATAAAAGAACGGAATGCGGAATATCCAGCAGTATCTGAAGAAGAAACTTAACGGTATCATGGTCAGTGGCATGTAGATGTACGCCAGCACATAAATCCAGATGATGCAGTTCCCGTTCAAATCGGTATCTATAACTGTTGGTCTAGGGATAGTGCCCATAGTCCCATACGCCGTACCAGTGACCTAACATCAATGGTATGGGTGCCCACTTTGCTAGAAGTTCATAGAACCTCCAAATCTTCCTACTCAATAAGCCTTCCATTACTAAGGCTTCCTCCTCTTTCGAGAGAGGCGATTCCTGTTTTGTTCTCATTTTGTTACGATTTTGTGATTTAGTTTTACTTTTTGCTAACTTTTTCTGAGATATGCATCTCATTTTGTTGCAAAATTAAGCTTTTTCTTTCGTAATGCCATGAAAACCAGCCTAATATTAAACTTATTTAAATCTTCATGCGCTTATTTGGTCATATTCTAAATAATATGTATATTTGCAACATCTTAATGCAGCATTTATATGGCAAGAGCAAATTACGAATTGATTGACAGACAGAGGGATGATCTGATGAAGGCGTATCGGGAGATAGCTCCTAATTGCCATTCCCAACAGGAGGCTTGGGAAAAGGTGGTCCATTCTCCGGCTCCCAGATACTATGTTTCTCCCAAAAGAGCTTGGGATATACTCCGCAGAATGGCAGTCGGCGATTTCTCAAAGGTGGATAGCATGAAGCCGATTCGGCAGAAGTTATACTACACGCTGTTCAATAGGATGAACGAAATGACGCAGCGCAAGGAGTTCGTAGGCAAATCTTTATGGTTTATCTGCCAGTTCCTTGTTTCTGAGCCTGCACCAGAGTTCTTTATCCAGCCAAGTAATCTCAAGTTTATTTTCGCTTACTATAAGAAGTATGGAAAAAATTACAGAGAAATGGACCTTCGTAAGAAGAAACTTTCGAACAAAGCTGGTGCTTAGCATCATCTGCCTCGTTCTGTGTACTTGGCACGTTGGTTTCTATCCCGGTTGCCCATGGCAGAATCATATCCTGTATAGCTTCTTCCATGTCAACGGATTTCATCTTGCCGTAAACCTTCTGGTGCTTTGGCAGATAAAGAACGATATGAAACCAGTCACTTCTCTGGCTGTTGCCTCTGTCGCTAGTCTGCTGCCCATGTATGTTAGTCAGCCTACAATGGGGCTTTCCGGTTTCCTATTCGCTTCCTTTGGTTTGATGTGGGGTAGGACAGGGCGATGGAAAGAGGCATTAAAGAAAGCGATGCCGTTCATCCTGTTCACGATGATCCTGAGTAACGTGAACGGACTTCTGCATCTTTACTGCTTTATCCTAGGCTACATCGTAGCGTATTGCGTAAATAATATCAAAATTAGATAACACACATATAAGAAGAATTATCTTTTTAAAAATGTTTTTCATAACTAATTTTAAAGGCGACCACTCGTGATGAGCAGCCGCCTTTTTCATGTTATCATAAATTAGCGCGTATGAAAGAATTATCTCATTTTGTCTTCTCGTCTGCTTTGTACCTCTACTATACTTCCAGCAAAGGAATCAGCAGCCTTGAAGTTCTGCAGCGTATACTTGAAAGTAAAATAAGCCCAAGGCTTGCCGCCGACGCTCGGTAGCTTGCACCAATGCTTGCAGTCGTTGCTTCCGTATATCTCCAGCCCAATCGTACCTTCGTCCGAATCAAACAGATGCTTCACCGCTCTCAGCGATTTCAACGTCATGCTGCCGCCCAGCTTCAAAGGTCTGGTAGTAAATGAGCCGCCATAGCTTTCTGTATCTTCGTTGATGTCTGGCTTTGCCGTGAGTGAATAGACGTTTCCGTTAGTATCTTGTATCAGATTATCCGGATAATCATTCACTACCGCCTGTGCCTCTATACCGCTATTCACCATCGAGAAGGTCTTGTCTACCATATTATATATGTATTGGTATGATTTCCCCTTGCTGAATATTCTCAATATGGAGTCTCTGTAATCGTAGGCGATAAGGCATCCTTTCAGGAAATCCAGGAACTTGCCTTCCCCGAAGGTTGCAAAGTTCCTTGGTACTCTTCCCCTCATCTGTTCGCTCATGCAGGCTACGCTTCCACCGCTTGCCGCCATCAGTCCTTTCTTTGAAGCAAAGAATACAAGCCTGTCCGTCGGCACCAGTGGCGAATCCTCATTACATACCTCTCTTGATATTGGATAGGCTCTGCTATAGAGTCCTTCTGAGTTAACCGACAAGCCGTAGATACCTTCGTCCGTAAATACCATCAATGGGTATTGACCGAACTGACCTTGGCTTACCGCCTCCGTGTTAGCAATAATTCCGAGTATCTTTCCGGTTCCAACCGTATTATCTCCCGATGCCTCAAATACAAATGGGTTATTGACTACTGAGGTATATATGTTAGAGTTCAAATCTTCAAATCCTCCTATCTGTTTGTTTGCTACGTCCTTACCTGTAGCCAGTAAAGTTGGAGGCAAAGCGGCAAAACTATAACTTCCGTTTAACATAGGATGCATTTGCAGATTGATGTTGTAGTAGTATGTTTTACCCTCTTGGTACTTATTTACCATGATAAGCATCTCCTTTGCATTTGGATCAGGATAAAAGTACCAGTCGTTATAAGGCTGGTAGTCCTTATCTATCAGCAGAGCGTTAGACAATACCCAAGTGTCCATAGTTTGTGAAACTATATGCACATAGTATTTCACAAACCCATAAGCATTTGTTGGGCTTGTGTAACCAGCTCTGAATATAGTAAATCCTTTGAATGGGTATCTTTTTACTCCTATCAGATTTATTCTGTTGTTATAACTGAACAGTTTTGAAGATGTTAGATTAGTCCATCCGTAATAATCATCCACCTTTAGCTGCTCCTGCTCTTTCAAGTTTGATAGTCTTCCTTCCGGCATGATTCTTACGTCAGAAACAGTTTCATCATAAGCAGAAGCGTCATGCCAGATGTTATCAAGATATTCCGAATTAAGTTCTAACGAGAACAACTTGTAAAATTGCGTCTTTCCTAGGAGTTCGTCTACTATCTTGCGCTCTGTCTTATAAACAGGCTCTATCAGTTCTCGGGCTTGGTAAGTATGCCAATTGAATGTTATTTTTTTCGCAGAATAATGATCTGCTGTTACGTAATCATAATAAGTCTTTCCGTTTAGTTCACTTACGGTTTTGAAAGACCAGTCAGAATCTATCTCAAATGGAACAACATCGTCAGATGCAAATACCACGACCTCTTTGATTATATCCTTCCAATCATCTTTGTTAGGAAAGTCTATCTTAAAATTAAGGTGAGAATAATTCAATATGAGCATATATTGCCAGGAAGCATCACCATCCGTAGCAATTTTGTTTGAAGTGATTATCCAGTTCTTTTTGTCTGAATCATAAACACAGGGACCAAACTTGCAATTCTTCTTGGTTGAAGGGTAACATATAATTGGGTTTGAAATTCTAGCAAATGTTGTTCCGTCAAACATTCTCAATGCAGTACGAATAAAGAAGGGAAATGCAAAGAGATTTTTATTCTTTGTATATTCGATGGCTTCTGCAGCGTGCCCTTTAACTGCATTTTGAAAATTAGTATATTTTTCGGTGTCAGACTCATTCATAATATGATGATAATCAAGAGTGTATTTTGCTGCTCCGTCATGTGAATCCTTTACACCTGTGAAATTTCCGCTTTCGTCATAACACAAATATCCATAACCATCAGATTTCACTTCGCTTACAAATGTTCGCATTCTGCATACTGTTCTGTCCTTCTCCAGTTCTGTTTTTTCCTCTTCGTTGGTAAAGGCAAAACTAATATCTGGTATGGGCAGTTCCTTACCTAAGTCCTTATATGTATTACCTTTATACAAAATATAATGTATACCTTCTTCTGTAGCACAGACTAAAGTATTTCCTACATGCTTAATATCGAGTAGTTTTGAACCAAGTTCTATCGTTTGCGTCTTTCTATCTTCGCTTTGATTATCTTTGAATTTAATATAACATTTTAGCTTTGTTCCATCCTCAATATATGTTATAAGGTTCCTGTAGTCAGCCAGTTTGTGAACATAAACCAGCTTTCCTTCAATAGGAGCACCACCTGTAATTTCCACCCCCTTCTGTACCGGCTTTATTTCTCCATCCTTAAAGATAAATCCGTCACTCTCCAGCAGTTCAGAATCATCTGAAAGCAAGTCGCTAGGCACATTCGTCATGCCCTTGCTAAAGCTCAAAGTTTGTCTTTCTAAGTTTCTTTCCATAATAATTCAATATTTAATATTGACTTAAATTTTCGCCGCCGTATGAACACCATCACCACCACGGCTTCTTCTTTCCGCTTTCTTCCAGCTAGGCTTCTCCATGTCCGTAAGACTCACAAAGAGACCGATGCCGGTACTCATTACCACATCATCATGGTTTCCGTTACCAACGATGTTACCCAAGCTGCCATCATCATGTCGCTCATAGATGCGCAACTCATGATACATTTCCTTGTCTGGCTCCTCATACAGGTTATCATCAATAAACTCTTCCAAGTTATCAATCACCTGCTGCTTCGTCAGCTTGTTGGTTTGGAAACCATACTTCGCCAGTACGTTATCTTCCACATTCTCCGAACTGCTCGTTCTCTGATACAGATTATCGTAGTAGTCGGCAATCTCCTGCAGAATGGTCAGAAAGTGATCACCCTCCGTGTTGTTGTTCTTCTCTCGGTCGGCAGTATTACTCTCTATCACCAGCAGCGCATCATCATAATAATGGGCTAGGGCGGCAGCCATCCATGCCAGCTTATCATGTCTTACATGTCCTCTGTATCTCGCTACCACCTTAGGCTTGCCCTTCACGGTAGGAATCATACCGAATCGGTCTATCACGGTCATAACGGTATAGTCCGATGTCGTACTCTTACCGCCAATATCCACGCTCACCAAATATCTGTTCTCCACTTGCAGGCAGTTTGGCACAGCCCAAATCTTCAAGTCTCCCTCGCCATCGTCTCTCAGCTTCACCTTCGAGTTCGGAATGGTATTATCATCCTTCACGCTGATGTTCACTACGATGTCGGCAGTAAACTTAGGGTCTTGCTTATACAAAGCCTGCATGTCGTCTATAGAATAAGGATTGAACACCAGCCTGCCAGAGTTTCTGAACGCATCTTCCTCATCAATAGGAGCCTCGGTAGCACATGCCGCATGGGTGGTAAACTTGTTTCTATAGTTTCTGTACCATTCTATTGCCTCAAAGCAAGCACCCTTTTGCCACATTCGCCAGAAGAACTTGCCTGTCTCACGATAGCCCTTCGGACAGGTGCTTCGATCTCTGTTCTGCAAAAGCCACTTGGCAAATGCTCTTCTGTTCTCTACAGGAGTCATATCCTTCTCGATGAAGAAACAAGGAATAAAGAGGAACGAATAAGCATCATTATTCTTTGGGTCCATGGCCAACTGGCACTTGTCGTAGAAGAAACCAGAGTTACCTCTACCGGTACTTTCGAATATCTCCACGTTGTCTTCCAATGGGTCGATACCACCGGATATAGAAGAAATCACACCCTCAGGATCATGCTCTGGTGTCTTCTTCCAATAGGCCACCTCCGAATAGTGGGCACAGTGGAAGTTGCTACCACGCACCGAATCGAAGTTCTCGAAGGATGCTACCGTCAGTGTACTTCGTCTGATTGCCTTCACACCATCCGTTACTTGGAAATCGTCGGGAGAATTTTCGTATGGCGAGAACTGGAGTTTTGCGCCCTGATGCCCCACGGTCCACCCCGGTTGCCGCTCCAAAGCTTTTCGGTACATCGCCTTAATCTTCTTGGCGGTATTCTTCTGTTGGGCAAGCACAATAGCATTCCAACCATCGCGCCTGTAGTCCTGAATCCATTTGATGTAAAGCTGTGATAGGGTAGAGCCGCCCCACTGACGTGCCTTCAGAATAACCACGAACACCGGTTTGTGGGCATTCCGCAGGTCCTCCATAATCTTCAGTAGCTTTCTTTGAGGATAGTTCAGCTTGAAAGGAATCATCTTACCGGTCTTCTTATCCTCAATCTTATCGGTCACATATAGGGCAAACTCGGGGTCTTCCATGAACCTCACTCTACAGATGGCAAAGGTAAGCATCTGAAAATGCTGGGCATCATCCTTCTGGTGTAACACATAGTTGATGTAGTCTTTCAGGCTGCCCATCTTTCTCAGGCCTCTGAACAGAACAGATTTGGCGGTCTTCTTCGGAACCCACATTTTGGGAATGAAGAAATCGGATAGTTCTATCAGCACACGATGTTCATAGTTATAGCATCCTTCGCCCGTCATAGGGTCGTAGGTGCCATAAATCTCATCGTATCGCTTCTGATTTTCCGCTACGAGATTATCTATTTTCTGTTCAGTTACTAGAGCCATCCGTCAAATCGTTTAGTTCCTCAAAATCTGCATCCTGTATCTCGGGTGCTTTGCTTATATCAAGTACGTCTGCCTCGTCTTCATCTTCTACGGTAGTCATACCGAGTGCCATAAGCTGCTTGAAGTCTGCATCTATTCCGTGGGTAACGCTTACTTCTGTCTGCTTTGGTATCATGTGCTTGGTAAGGTCTTTGTAGATGGTGACGTATGTCTTAGGATCATACTCTGCCAGTTGGTTCATACAATCCTCAAACTGCTCTTGGCTCCTTGCCAGCCAGTCACGTATATATTCCTTTTGGGCACTCTTTCTTGCAGGGAGAAGTTTCTTTACCTTCTCCTTCTTCTCTTTCTGTATCTCCCTTACAGACTTAAATCCATCCATTTCAAAATCTTCCATACGCTCGCTTTTTTATTATCCGAAGGGTTTCAGAGTATGAATCATACTGCCAGGCTTGGTAGAGTTGGCACAGTCTATGATGTCTATCTCCAGTTCGTCCAGTTGGTTCAACTGGTCTATCGTCAGAGGGTCCTTGCTCGTCAATGTGCGCATAAAGTATTCGTATAGCGCACCTGTCACGATATAGTCGTGTATCAGCTTGACGAGTGCATCATATTTGGTATCATCCCAGTAGTCGGGAAATTTCAGCCATATCTCCTTCTCATCCCATTCTCTCAGGGCATTATCTCTAACCCTTCCTTCTGGTTTCATTACATAGGCAGACAGATTCGCTTCCACCTTATTAATATACTTGTCAAACCATCGGTAGAAGAGCGGACGTTCCTGATCGTTTTCGCTTGTCGGAATGTCTTCACCTTGCGCGTCCTTCATGTTCCGTCTTGCTCGTCCTACCATGTTGGTGTTTGCATCTATATCATACCAGAGTTGTGTGGCATAGATAAAGATGTGTTTATCCCAATAGCCGTGCCCTGCTCTTCGTGGCTTCGGCAAGAAAGGATTTGGCTCGGGCTTCCATCCTCTCTCTCGGATAAAATGTGTCGGGTGTAATTTGTTAAACTCCATCTTATACCTCCTTTGCTACGGTTGCTTCTACTTCCACTTCCAGTTTGTCGCTGTGTCTGGAGAACAGAGTGATGATTGCTACACCTGTATTGATAGGCTTCAGCCAGAAAGCATGTGGCTCCTGACTTCTGTGTACTTCCAGTACACTGTGGTCGCTGCTTCTTGCCTCAATATCATCAATGGTCCCTTCATCAATAGAGTAGGATAGGGTAACTTCCATATCGTCAATACGTATGGTTACTGCTCCGTCCTCTTCGCTTCCGTCCACCTTGACGGTCAGATGTTGGGTGTAAGGAACAGTAGGAACTGCCGGACCACTCAGAACGAAACATCTTCTGATGCTCTGCTCGTCAATGGCGAGTGATGCTTGGTAAATCTCAGCCTGTTTTAGATTCGTGGTTCTCGTCCACCATTGGAAGGTCATGTAGTCTTCCACATACTTTGCCACCAGTCGGGCAAGTGTATCGGTCAGCGTTCCGTTGCATCTTCGTGAAGCGTTGATGATAAACTCTACCACATCATCCGTCTTGTTGTCGTAATAGATGATGTTGTCTCCTATGGTCTGTGCGTTCGGCACAAGATACTCGGCAAGAATCGTCTTCACAATCTCCAGCGAAGTATCGAAGTCATGCGTCAGCACTCTTTCGTGTACTTGGTCGTCGCCAGCAGCCTCGTTAAAGCCTACTTTTGCAGCATTGTTGTCTGCCGCAGTATCTATCTTTGCTTTCAGGTAGGTTGTTGCCTTTACCGCTTCAATCACTACCGATTTGATGATTTGAAATTTTATGATCATATCTTTTCCTTTTTAGTCAATGATTACTTCTCCTGTCATATCTGCCAGACTCATGTTGCTGCTTGCCGGTGGAGTCTTATGATAAATCAGCTTAATGGCAGCTGCTATATGATTAGCCATGTCCTCCGCATACTTCTTGGCTAGGTCTGGTTCTGTCATTCCCAACACTGCATTCGATACATAGGCTATCACATACCCGATGAAGTTGCCTTCAAATGGAACGGTAATGCCGTTTTCTCCGTCTGCCCATCTGCTGTTCTCAAACTTAATCACCATCGCGTCTCCGTTCTTGTAATAGGTTACTTGTGGTGCCAGCTCTGCTACAAATGTTTCTGCCGCAGCGTTGATATACTGCTTCATGATACCTTTCTCTTCCGAAGATAGAGTGGTCTTGGCAAACATCGTATCGCCATTCTTGTCTTTCAGGCGTTTTCCGATGAGAGCGAAGTGTTTGTTCACCTCACTCATCACCTTCTCCATTTCTATCGTTATCTGTACTTCCATATCTTATGCTGCTCTGTTATATCCTAATGCACTCTGTGCCTGTGCTACCACATTCTGGTCTGCACCCTGCACAATTCCGTTTTCTACCTGACCGCCGCCTTGCTGCTGAGCCATTGCCTGTTGCTGCTGATACATCTGTTCAAGCTGAGCCTGCTGCTCCTGTACGCTAGCAAGCAACTTGTCTGCAAATGGTGCGTTGAGGTTCTGCAGATACTGGATGATGTTGATGCCGCCCATATCAAGAAGCTTGTCAAGCGTATCGTTCTGCATCGTGTTGAAGGCTGCCGTAGCTGCTGCATTCTTGATGCTGATCTTGAAGTGAATATCTCTTGCCGAAAGACGGTCGTACTTGTAAACCGTATTGAAGTTCCGGTCGTAAACCCTTCTTCCGTCTTCGTAGTACTGTTGGATAGTCATGCACTTCTTGGTTGCCAGCTTCTCCGTAAACACGTCCATGTCGGCAAGAATGGTATACAGAGACGTGGTTGCATTCTGGCTTTCCTGTGCATATCTCGCTGCCGAAGTTCCTGCCGATGGGGTCTTACCCTGCAAAGCACCGCTCACGTTGGTAACCTCTCGAATCAAGTTTAGCTCTATCTGCAAGAGTTCATTCGTACCGATATTCACGGCATTCGATGTAATAATTTCTGGCTTCACATTCGGTGTCTTTACCGATGGCTTGTAGAATATCCATCCGTCATACTCTACCGCCTCTTCCATAAACTGCTCTGGCGTTCTGCCGTTAAGCACATTCGTAGGAATCATCTTGAATCCCTTGAAACTGCTTCTGATGGACATGTCGTTCATCACAATCAGTCGGTTGATATACCGCTGTTGGTCTATGATGTTGGCAAGGAACGGATGAATCTCTCCGTTGATATACGGATAGAGCTTCATCGTAAAAGGATGGCTCTTGTAGTCGTATGGCGTTTCGCCCTGACAGAGGATAGTTCCGTCTGGCGCCATGTAGGTATAATACCAGTACTTATCTGCAATCTCTTCGCTAGTGATGTACGCTCTGTCTTCTTCCGCTATACCCATTTCGTCATACTGCTGCTTGCGCTTCATGTTATCGTTGCGCAGCTTCTGTATCATCGCAGTATCATCCAAGTCTATACGGAAGTAAGCACCGGTCCCTGTAGTTGCAATAGGGTCAAAGCATTGCAGTCTTGGCTTGGTTTCCGTGGTCCACACCTCAATCACTCTAGAGTAATGTCTTCCCTTGTTACTATGGTCGAAACAGAGATTCTCCAACGCCTTTTCTTCGTTAAACTCATAGCCGTAGCTGTTATCATCCAAAGGATAAATATCAAAGATAGCATTCAGATCATCTTCTGTAAGCCCATATTCCTTTTTGGCAAACTTCTGATACAAATCTTCCCTGCTCACATCATGCAGCACACCGATAAGACTCACGTCATTGTGTCGTGGGTCGCTGCCGCATTCAAAAAACATGTGGTCGGGTTCCATCGCGTCCGTCCATGAGTCGGGCATTTCAAGTTCCTTCGCCTCCCAACTCTCTCTGACAAACATCTGACCGCCCATAAGATAGTCCTTAATAGCGTGGTTCAGCACATCTTGCATGTACGTTGTCTGCCAGTTGCATTGCATCGTGGCACTCATCATGTCGCTCAGTTGCCGGGAGTCGCTGTCTCTTGCAAAGCAGACCGGTTCTGTACCCTGCTTGGCATAAAGACCGGCAATAGATTCCAGTATGCTCACCATGATGTTGTTGCTCATAGGTGTCTGGTTGCGCTTCTCCATATAGGTGCGCTCTGTCATTTCTTCCCAGTAGCCATGATGGTATACTCTGATGGTGTCGCTCCATTGGTCGCCCATACAGTAGCGCATCGTTCTCGCCCTCGTTTCTCGCACACCGCTCAGGTTATTCCAAGCATTTCTGCATCGGCTGAGTAACTCCTCATCCTTGCCGTGTTCTTGTCTTCGCTTGCGAGCCTTAACCGAGTCATACTTGTTATGTTGAGGCATCACTTTGCTAAGTGTCAGTATTCTTGCCTTTACCATTTTCTTATACATTATTAATTATAGGCGCAAAAATAGGCAAAAACATGGCTTTCTTTGCCGTGTTCCAACCAACCACCAAGCGCAAGGTTGGAGCACGGCAAAACTTCTTCAAATTATTTGCATTTTTGCCGAAAAGTTTCAAACAGTATAGAGATATGACAAAAGAAGAAGAATTAGCACAGATGAATGAGGAAGGTGGCGCACAACAGACTCCACCTGCTGAGGCTGCTACAGATGAAACGTCTGTAGATGAGCGCCCTAATCGCACAGCTTTCTCCAAGCGCTTCTCTAATCGCCATTCCGACATCGACTTCGAAGACAAGGAAGCTCGTTATGCGGCAATGAATGATGATGCTGATTTGCTCGGACAGTACGAACAGAGCGGTAAGGCATTATCAAAAGTATTCGATAAGCACAAGTGGCTCGCTGCTCTGGCGATGGATATGGAGAAAAATCCGGACGACAATCCGTTCGATGCGATGGCTCGCTTGGGTATTGATGTAAAGACGCTGCTTGATGATCCTGAAGGCGGCAAGAAACTCGCTGAGATTCTCGCCAAGCATAACGAGGACGTGGCTGAACAGAACGAGGCTACCGAGAAGGTTACTTCCAACATGCGCAAGTCGCTTGAACGCCTGATGAAGCTCTATCCCGATGATGCACAGGATATGTGGTCCCAGATTTACGAGATTCACGACAAGGTAGAGAGTGGCGATATTTCAGATGATATTTGGAAGATGCTCCACAACGCCAACAACTACGATTCCGACATCAGTTCGGCGCGCGACGAGGCGGCTATGCAAGCCCGAAACGAGAAGATTCAGAATAAGGTTCGCTCTTCTAGCACAGAAGGCATTCCTCCTTCACTTTCTAGTTCGGGCGCAGGAAACAAGCCTGCTAAAAAGAAGAATGAGCCGAAGAGCGGATTCTTCGAAGGTATCACTTATTAATATTAATCCATAAATATATGTATAAAATGAAGAAAGATTGTTTTAAGAATTTTATGAGCGGTCAGTTCATCATGAAGATGATTCTGATGCTTCTTGCCGTGGTTACTGGCGGCGGCGTTCTTGCTATGGCTGATACCGCAGAGCCAACTACTCAGATTGGCGATGAGGGTCACGAACCTTCAACCAAGGCTGATGCGGCAACTGAGCCTGTTGATCCTGATAAGTCAGACCGGTTGGCTCCAGGCGGTAAGGCAGAAGGTCAGGACTTGACCGGCACGCAGGCTTCTGCAACCCAGATTCGCAAGGGTGGTCTTGCTGAGGAGGATTGGGATAGTGAGGTAGAGAAATATCGCCCTTTCCGTACTCCTTTGCTCCAGATTATCCGTAAGATTACCAAGAGTGTGCCTTGCAACGGCTACGAGAAGAAGCATGCCCGTGTCGGTGGTGATACCCTCGATGGTGTTGTTACTAAGCAGATTGAAGCTGCCGATGCTGGTGGCACTATCAAGCTTACCAAAGCTAACTTCTCTGGTTCTCTGCTTCCTCTCTACAAGGGTAGTACAGTTATCGTTCCTTCTGTTGCCGGTTACGAGCGTGGTTCTAATACTAAGGTTAGTGGTCGATTGAATCTCTTGGTTATTGAGAAGACGAAGGATGAGGTTACTTTGCAGGCTCTTAATGGTCCGGCTGAGACCGAAGGCACTATTGGTGAAACCCTCGACTCTATGGGCTGCCCAGTTATCCCAGCTAACAGCCGTATTCTCTGTGCTTCCACCATCCTCTCCGAGAGCCAGATGAACGTTCCACCTGAGAACTACCAGCCTCGCTCAGAAGAGGTTTACTTGCAGAAGCGTGCATTCTCCATCATCTTCACCGAGGAGTTCGAGAAGATCAAGAAGAAGGCGCCTCATACCGTTGCCGACATGAAGGAAGATGCTCTCACCAAGTTCTTGCTTCGTCAGGAGCGCAGTTATCTCTATGGTACTAAGTTGAAGTTCCTCATGGAGACCAAGGACGGTGCTCAGGAATACGCTTACTCAGCTGAGGGTATCATCAACCAGCTCACCAACTCTTATGGTATCGGAGACACCTATACCTTCGCTGACCTTATCGCTATCGCTAAGCTGATGTTCACTGACTTCGCCGAGTCTGATACTATGTATCTCTTCTGTGGTAAGAACGCCGTTGAGCGACTCATGAAGATTGAACTTCCTAAGGGTCGCGATGTCATGTTCTCTACAGTTAAGGAGTTCGACATCACCTTCAACCAGTTCAAGTGTAGTTATGGTACTCTCAACTTCGCTTGGGATAGTACGCTCGACTACATGGATTTGGAAGACTGCATGATTGGCGCTGACTTCAAGGGTGCTCGTCACTACGTCAAGGAGAAGAGCAAGGAGCGCACCAACGACTTGTCAAAGGATGCTTACGATCCACGTTTGGCTAAGCGTTACATGCACTGGGAGGCTGATTGCGTTGCTCTTCGTGGCTACAACAGCATTCTTGTTGGTCCAGAGAATAAGATTTCTACACTTGGTGCATCGGGTGTTATCAACAACATTATCTCCATGAGCAAGTTGCCTGAGACTCCTCGTGATGGTATGATTGTCGCTTTGACAGCCGATTACGAGGCTCCAAATGCTGGTAGTGGTACAACCAAGTACGAGAAGGAGAATGTTTATATCTACAAAGACGGTAAATGGGAACTCTTCTCAGGTCAGCTTATTGCAGCCTAGTGTAATACACCGAATAACAAGTGACTGGCTTCGTGCCGGTCACCTGTTGTTCTAAATAAATAATTAGCAAATATGATTAAGGTATATAGATATAATGCAAATAGAAACTCTGTAAGCCATATTCTTCAAGGCAAGAATGGCGTAACTGTTCGCTACAACTTCGAGCGTGGTAATGTGATTACCAAGCAGAAGCCGGAAATTATCTTGAAGAATGAGTACGCTCAGAATTTGCTCGAAAGCAGCGACCTCTTCAAACAGGGTCTCGTCAAACTCATCCGTTCAGAGGAAACCCTGGAGGATAAGTTGAAGAAGGCTGCAGAACTGGAAGAGAAATCTTCCGAAGAAAATAAAAAGGGACCTATTGAGGTTGCTTCTGTCGTTTCTGATGAAGACTTGATTGCTTTTGTAAACGAGGAAGACAAGCGCGAGGGCTCCCGACAGTTCAAGACTTTGGCAAGTGCTTTGGAATGGGCAACAAAACACAACTTTGTTTTCCCAAATCACAAGCCATAATATATAATAAGGTGAAATGAAGGTAGAAGACATCATAAAGGCAGTACGTTGGTGCATAGACGAGGAATCCAACAATACATCGGAAATCACCGATGAGAAGGATGATTTGTATATGGACAACATCATCAAGTCGAAGATAAACGATGCGCTGCATTGGGTCGCCATTACTGCTGCATCTTCTCCTGTCTTATCCGACTCCAAGAAGGTAGATGCAACGACTACTTCAACCATTAAGGTAGAAAGCTTCGATGATACAAGAGGCATTGGAGTAATTACGATGCCTAGCGATACCGAGGTTATCAATATCTCCCGAGTTCGTGGCGAAGGCTGGTTCAAGGCAGTAACGCCAGTAGAAGATACCGACGATGAGGCTCTTATGATGTACGATGATACAGCAAAGGGAACTGCAGACCGTCCTTTGGCAACAATCATGCGAGAGAATCCTATCTGCATCCTCTTGCAGCCAATACCAGATAAAGCCGTCATTTCCTTTGTAGGCGTTCCAAAGAATGTGAGCATAACATCAGACACAACCGATGTAGCCATCCCCGATAAACTTTCGAATGCCTTCATCTACTATCTCGCCTTTCTCCTCCTATCTGCCTACGATGATACCAAGGCAAATCAGATGTACACGATAGCCTTGCAGCAGCTAGGCGTTAGCACAAAGTAGTAGGATAGGAAGACTATTAATTATTAACTTTTAATTATTAACTGTACAAAATGGAGTATGTATCAACGAATTATAATGAGGAAGAGCTTGCATGGGTATCACCAGAGATTACCCTGCATCGTGACATCTACCTGATGATTACGCTCAAACACCCGGGCAAACTCATCATCCGGCAAGATAAAGGCGACGGTAAGAAGCCTAGAGTTCCCATCCGTGCCCACAAAAACACAAATAAGTTCTATCTTCGTATGCGAGTTGTCCCAGAGACCGTAAAGATTCAGATATTCACTTCATCAGAACCAAAAGAAATTAAATATGCCTACATTTAGACAAGATTCGAAACTCGGTACGATGGTGCCGTTGATGAAGACTGACGATTACAACGACCAGTCTGTCACCGAAAAGAAGTTGAAGGATGGTAATATCACCACCCGAAAGCTGGCTGATGGTTCTGTAACTTCGGATAAGATTGCAGACTCCAATGTTGTTACATCGAAAATTGCAGACCAAAATGTAACAACAGGGAAGCTGCAAGATTCTGGTGTTACTACGGAAAAGATTGCTGAAAAAAACATCGTTAATTCCAAACTTGACGATTCTTCTGTAGATGAGCGAACTATCAAGGATAAGAATGTTACCAATCGCAAGCTTGCTGATTTCGCCGTTGATACACCCAAACTTCATGACCAGTCTGTGACTAACGAGAAGATGGCAGATAATACCTTGACTCTTGATAAGTTCGATCCAGAACTTCGCAAGTCTCTAGAAGCAGCAACAGGATTGCCGGATAATCTGCTAACAATGATTCAGAACGTTGACGAGAGCCTAGCCAAGCTGAATGATACGGTATATCCAATCATCTTGGGCTTTACCATCACCCCGAATGTAGGTACGATGCAGACAGAGGTTCTTTATTCCGTATCAAGCGACAACAAGCCACTTGTGCCTGATACGTCAATCATCAGCAAGCAGATTAACGATAATGCCCCTAAGAATCTCTCAGAGACTCCATCATCTGGTGGAACTCTATCAACCCCAATCGAAGGAGCAAGAGAAATCTTCAAGTTTGCAGTAACCAAGGAAGGCAGAACTGGCAAGAGCACATCACAGACTCACTACCTCTGCTACTTTGGAGGGAACCCAGCAGCCACCATGACCGCTGAAATCCTCAATACACTCAACAAGGTATCAGCTACAGGAGTATCATTCAACCCAAAAGTAACTACCAAGGACAATGATTACATCTGGCTAGTAGTACCTAGTTATCTATCAATCAGCCGTGCAACAAGTGCAGGATTTGATGTAACCCTTGCCGCTCCTCAGACCATCACCAATAGCCTAGGCAGTTTCAAGGCATACCGCACAGCCAATCCTCTCACCTCAGCTACATGGAATTTAGTAATATCATAAACGTATAAAGATTATATAATATGAGTATAAATTTATCAGATGAGCTTCTAGCCAAGACCAAGAAGGGTAAGATTGCCTCTGCTAAGCAAGTGTTTCTTGAAGGAGACCAAGAAAACTTGCAGCAGATAGGTGATAAGACCCATCAGTTGGAGGATGCCATCAAAGACATCACTGTCTCAGGTGGAGCATCTACTGCCAATGCTGTATCTTATAATAATGAGACTAGTGGCATGACCGCGGTTACTGCCCAAGGAGCCATTGATGAACTTGCTGCTAAAAATAAGGTGCAAGATGCTACTATTGATACTAAAGCAGAGAAGTCAGAGGTGGCTACTGAACTTGATAAGAAGTTCGACAAGGAAAATGTTGCTCAGGAGTTTGGTGATTCAAAAGATAAGTTAGTCTCCCAGTTTGCTCTTCCATTCAGAGAGATTGAGTCTCCAGAGTTCATCAAAGTAATAGTAGATGCAAATGACCATCTGTTGTTTACCATCAATTTGGATGGTGAAGTAGATTGGAGCAAAGGTATTCCTACACCAATAAAAGCAAAGTTGCAGGAGATTATCAATCAGTGCCAGCAGGATAAGACAGATATTCTTGAAGCTATTAATACTGCCAAAGAAGAATTATCTTCAAGCATTACTGCATTGCAAGAAGGCAAGGTTGACAAAGAGGAAGGCAAGTCTCTCATTGAAGATGAAGTAAAAGAGTGCTTTAGAATAATTGAGAACGAAGAGTTCCTCAAAGCTATAGTGGATTCAGATGATAAGGTTCTGTTTGGTTTCTACAGAGCAACAGGCAAGCCATATTATCCTCTCAATGAAATGTATCATGTTGTACAGAACGAAGAGTTCTTTGCTCTTTGGCTTGATACAGATAACCATGTGCTGCTAGGTATCAGAAGAGACGGAGTAGTCATTGGTGAAATCCATGCAGTGAATGCTCTCAAAGAGACAATTAAGGAAATTCAGAAAGATATCCAAGATGATATTTCGTCTTTGCGTGATGAGATAGGTTCAATAGATTCCAATCTCAAAGAACTCCTCGATGTATTCTCTATGCAGGAGAATCCTGAGTATATGGCGGTAGAAAAAGATGCGGATGGTAAGGTTCTTTCTGCTACTTACAATGATGGTAGTCACTATTCTCACAACTTGAAATCAGAGACTATTGATGCTAAGGTTGATAAGGAAGAAGGTAAATCTCTTATTAATGAAGATGTGGCTGATGCTCATAGTACTTTAGAAGACCCGGAGGATAGAACAGAAATTACACTAGATGCAGATGGCAAGGTAATGTCTTATCGTGACTCAGAAGGAAAGAAACATGAGCATGATATGGAAGTTACTAACCTTGATGTATCAAACCTCAATCTTCAAGGCAATAGCATTAACAATATTCAGGATGCTTTGAAAGCAAATGGATTTAGTGTTAAAACTCCTATTGATTGGAGTGAAAATAGTAAGATTCAAATTCCAGAACCACGTCTTGCTTTTGTAAATATAACAAACATTGACTCCATGCCTACAAGCAAGACACAGAATATGCACGCTATCTTTGAGTTTTGGGATATGCAGGGAAACTATTTTAAGAAGAAGGTCATTCTGAATGCTCAAGGAAATTCTTCTCTAGGTATGCCAAAGAAAAACTTTGCTTGTGACTTTTGCAATGATGATTGGATTGGAGACGATACCTTTAAAATTAAATTTGGTAGTTGGGTTTCACAGGATAGCTTCCATTTCAAGGCTTTCTATGCAGATTTCTTTAAGGGCGTGTCTATGGTTGGATATAAGTTATTTAATGAAATTGAATCTACTAGAAGTTCAAGCACAAATAGAGTTTGGAAAAGGACACTACTTCCATCCGCTGATACTATAGGATATGGTACGAAAGGTATGGAAAGTATCAATGATGTAAATATCCTAATTGATAATGGTGCACGTTGCTATCCCGATGGATTTCCATGTATTGTACATTTGAATGGTTCTTTCTATGGTGTTTTCAGTTGGGCATTAAAGAAACATCGTGATAATTATATGCAGAATAAATCGAAGCCTGAAAACATTCAGTTAGATGGAGAAATTTATGATACATTCATGTATAATGGTACCATTGATTGGGATGTAGTGAATGGAACGAAAGCTTCATCAGGAGGTGGTAAGGATGGTTTTGAATTTAGAAATCCAAAATCATTAATATGTATTGATGGTACAAAATATGATGCTGACACTAATAGAAAAGAACTGATTGATTCTTCAAGTGAGTCTTATAATTCTAGCAATAAAAATCATATTCTTACAAATAAAGTGAAGGCATATTATTCTACTCTGACAACATATATTCCGACATTGAAAAAGATGGAGGAACAAAGGGAAGAAGTATCTGCTATCAAAAATAAGATTCAGTCTTTCTTTGATGTTGATAGTTTGATTGATTATCTCATCTTTAGTGATATTGTAACAAACGTTGATGGTTTTAGAAAAAATTGGCAATGGGTTACTTATAATGGTGTAAAATGGGCAGTTTGTCCTTATGATTTGGATGGTATTATAGGATGGAGTGGATGGGGAGAAGTATCTCCTACTTCTGACAGATATGGGAATACTCTGGATTTGCCTACGGGGTGGGTTATAAAATATTTCGATACAGAACTTTGTGAAAGATACAAAACATTAAGAACTGATGTTTTAACTGTAAAGAATATTTTTGGCTTAATGAGCGACTGGTGTTCTAGAATAGGAGCTTCTAATTTTGAAAAAGACTTGTCTAAGTGGCCTCAAACCCCTGAACTTTATTCTCCATTTAAGGAGAAACATATAGACAACATATATCGTGTTGAAAATTGGCTAATTACACGATTAAAGAAATGTGATGAAATTTATAAGTTTAATTAATAAAAATGTAAATTATGGGAAAATGTTTGATAACGAAATTAAATGGCAGTGTCAGTAATGATAAATTACTGAAATTAGGTGAAATGAGATTTTATTTTAAAAAAGAAGATAAGTACTCTAATGTACTTAATCATGGAATCTCTCTTACTTTTGCTGAGAATACTACAATTTCTGTTGTTGGTGGTAATTTTGTAGATAAAACAGATAATAGCAATTTGGGGACAACACTTAGTTTTGAAGCAGATGTAAATAAAAACATATTTGTTTCAAATGAAAATTGCTATATCTCTGTAAATAAATATCTTTTGCTTAACATTAGTGCTGTTGATGGAGAAGATAAGACTGTATGTTATTTCTCTATTGATGATTTAAAGTATTCAAGCAAAATTAATAATATATATTCTCTTAGCTCACAAGTAACTGGCGATATTGCAAATTTGAAGAATCTTACTGCACTGACCAAAATTAACTTGTATGGCTCACAAGTAACTGGCGATATTGCAAATTTGAAGGATCTTACTGCACTGACCAAAATTAACTTGTATGGCACACAAGTAACTGGTTATATTGCAAATTTGAAGGATCTTACTGCACTGACCAACATTAACTTGTCTGGCTCACAAGTAACTGGCGATATTGCAAATTTGAAGGATCTTACTGCACTGGCCAATATTGACTTGTCTGGCTCACAAGTAACTGGTGATATTGCGGCATTTACCAATATGTCAGAATTGAAAGAATTGAGATTAAATGTACCAACATCTTTAGTATTAGGTGAATTATCATCTTTACCAACTAAGTTACTGTTCTATAGTGCAAATAGAGCTAATAAATTTACATGGAATAACACAAGAAGCATATCATATTCTATAGTTGCTTTGGAGAATGTTGTATTGGGTGAATCTGTTGATAAGGCTTTGAACGACTTGGCTAGCTGTACTAACAAGAATACTGATAGCAACCCAAGTTGGTATAAAGTAATCAATATTATTGGCACCCGTACATCAGCATCAGATACTGCTGTACAGGCTTTGCAGAGCAAGGGCTATACAGTATCAATCACTACTGCGTAAGGTATCATAAGTTTAACATTAAAAAGAAAGGAAACAAGATATGAATAAGTTAACTAAGAAGTATAAGGTAGTACATGAGGGAACCAAGATGATGCTCCCTCTCACAGAGGAAGGTGACAATGCTGAGGTATTCCCAGCTAACACAGCCACCGCAGTAGAGTTTGACACATACTCAGAAGCCAAGGCTTACGTAGATAAGCATAACTTGGTGTATGAGGAGCCAAAGTATGAGTAGACAAAAAATAGGGTGCTATATAATATAGCACCCTATTGCTTTCATTTACTAAGATAGAGACTCTAAGATAATATAAATCGGCTACTTATTACAAGCCCAATTCTTTCGTGTGAGAGAAGTTCTTATTTTCTCCTTTGGTTAATTTGATGGCATCTGATTCATAGAAACATCTAGAACAGAAACAATCAAAGTAAGGAGTATAAGTATAGTAATGGACTTCGTTTACACTATATCCTTTTTTGATTAAAGGGCATGAGCTATTTGAATGAATGGTTTGTTTGTGGTTAGACAAATCCCTTTCTATGTAAACGTAATCACCTAGCCTAGTTGGCATGAAATGGTATGCAACAATAAGAAGCATTCCGAAGACTAATAATGCTAATAAACGTACATGTAGCCCTCTTGTTTTCGGTGCAAACCGCATATCATAAACATCTTTCTTAGAAACTAATGCACTATTATTAGTCTTACCTACCGTACATATACGATATAACGACAGGCAGGCTAATATGAAAAGCACGGCAAATATAATAATCGAAATAATTGTTTCCATACGCAATAGTCTTATTTTTCTTGCAAAAGTACGAAAAAATCAGATAGGTTGTACCAACCAAAGCATATTTCTCTGTAGTTTAGAAAGATGCTAAATAATTGAGCACAATATTACTCATCATAAATCTCTGAAAAACAGCATTCTAATCTATAAAAACTTTATTTTGAGCATAGTTAGGCAGAGCCTCATCTTCTTCGTAACTTTGCACCAAGTTCAATAGTGAACGAAACGGATAAAACTATTTTATTATGAGTGAGTCAAAAACTTACGTATTCGGGGAGAACGGAACCAGCCAGGGCGGCGGTTTCAATAGCATTCTCGCTATGCTCCCAGCACTTATGCAGCGACAGGGTGTAGATCCAAGTTTGTTTGCTCTCTGCAACGGCAAGGGCAATGGAAACGGATGGGGTGATGGTTTGTTTGCCATCTTGCTTCTCTTCCTTCTTATGGGTAGAGGCAACTTCTTCGGTGGAAACAATGGCGGTTGCTTGATGCCTAACGGACAGGGTGGCGTTATGCTCAATAACGATGCCAATACGGCTGTTATCATGCAGGCAGTTCAGCGCAATGGCTTCGATGTTCAGTCGCTTGCTACTGCTCTCAACACTACTACCGGTAACGTTATCGCTGCCATCAACGGTGTAAGCAAGGAAATTTGCGGTGTCGGCAACCAGATGGGCATGACTGCTAATCAGGTATTGACCGCCATCATGCAGGGTAACAACGCAATCGCTACCCAGTTGGCAGAATGCTGCTGCAAGACCAACAACAACATTACCGCCATGGACGGCAATATCAAGTTGGCGATGTGTCAGCAGACTGGAACCTTGCAGAATGCCATCAATAACGTGGCAGTAGGTCAGGAACGTGGTTTCTCCAATGTAGCTTACGAGACCCAGCGCCAGACTTGCGATTTGCATAACGCTATCAAGGAGAGCACTCAGACCATCGTTGATGGTCAGAAGCAGCAGGAGATGCGCGAAATGCAGAACAAGATTGATGCGCTTCGCGAGGAGAACAGTACCTTCAAAGCTTCCGCAATGACTTCACAAATCGTGGGTCAGGCTGTAGCACCAATCAATCAGGTATTGGCTGGTCTGCAGAACGAGGTTGCAGGTATCAAGTGCAAGCTGCCGGAGACAGTAACCACCCCTTACAGCCCATTTACTGCGGTTCCTAACTGCGTGGCTTATCAGGCAGGTCTTTATGGTCTGAATGCTGCTAATGGTGCAGGATTCTGGGGTTAAAGAAAGGAGGCTGCTATGTTATGGTTAAGACCTTTTACTTGGGTGAATCGTAACGGTTCGGCGGCTATCGCTTCTACAGGCGTGAAGGTGAATACTGCCGATGTGGTGTTCACCTTTAAAAACCACGCCTTCGTGAATGCCAACTACAGAGGAACGATTTTCGTAAATCTGCGTCAGGCTATTCCGACTGGAACGACTGGTACGCTGCCTATCCTTTTCGAGACCAACGGCGCAACCCAAGCCGTAACCAAATTCAATGGTGATGCTTTGACGGTTGCAGACGTGCCGGGAACTGGAGTAGTTCAGCTCTGGTTCGAGCGAGATACTAACACCCTTCAGCTGATGACGGGTATTGTTTAACAAACAGAATAGATAATAGGAGATTACATTATGTTTCAAGGTTTAAGAACAAATTCTTTATTCTATGTCCTAGATAAGGGCGAGAACCCGAACTTGCAGATTGGTCAGGTTGTTTCGGTCAGCAACCCTCAGACGAAATACCCTACCTTCAACAATGGCTTCACGCCTCAGCCTATGGAAACTGTGGTTGATGTGAAGGTGAAAATCAATGATGAGGAGGTGGATTTCAAGCAGCTACCTGCCAACGGACAGATAGCAAACGATAAGAATCTTGTTGTGAGCGACAACAAGGAAGCCATGAGCGCAGAGGTCGATACGATGCTGAGACAATCCAAGGCGATACTGGAGAGCGTAGATTACCACAAGAAAGTCGTTGATTCTTGTGAGGGAATGCTATTGCAGCTCAACCCCCAGATAGCCAAGGAGAGGGAACAGACTGAGAAAATCAGCAAGCTTGAAGGCAAGGTTTCTGGCATGGAGGGCAAGCTCGACAAGATGATGGGATTGCTCCAACAGGCGATAAACAAGTAATCTCCTATCTATTCACTTTAAAAATCTTAGAATTATGATAATGGTTGAGATTACAGAAGACAAGTTTGATGGCTTGTATGAGAACGTGGAGAAGGGCTTGCGCTACTTGGATAAGGCGATGAACTGTCTGGGCGAAATGAAGCGTGAAGGCAGACGTGACCGATACGGCGAGCGCAACCGCATGCCCGATTACAGAGGTCGTGGAGGCAGAAGTGGTATGCGAGAGCATGAAGAGTACGACGACATGCGCCAACGTGACGACCGTGGACGTGATTACAGAAGTGATTACGGAGAAGATTACTAACTAGTTTGGGGTGTGCTCAAAAGTGGGCATACCCCTTTCTTAAATACATAAAGATTATGGAAAGAAAATACAGACAATCTTTGAACGCCTACGATTATCAGCCAGAGGAAATGAGGGCTTACCTTCGCTACAATGGCTGGCACTTTAATAAGAAGATGTGTGAGTGGGCAGTGAAGCAGATGCGGAAGAATGGTAAGCCTATTCGCATGATGAGCAAGGATGATATTGAGGACATCTTAAAAAAGAATAACATCGTGCTGGAGAATAATGTGGGCTATGATGCGGTTTACATCGCACACATGTGCTTAGCCGATTTCTACGGCTCGTCTATCACAGAAGAAAAGCAGATGGCCCAGTTCATCAAAGACTACGTAGATGATGAGGATCAGCAGGATGGTTCCATCTTCAACCGCTTCTATGCAGATACATCATTCAATGGTGTGGGCATTCCTTGGGAAGAGATATTGTAGTTTATAGTTGATAGTTTAAAGTTTATAGTTTTGACTGAGCAGGAGATTTACTTGGAAAGGTATGACTGGACAGTACATGTAATGTACGATGTCCACTCAAAGGATGCCATGAAGGTAAGAAGGCATCTTCGGGATTTGGGATGCGCCGGCATTCCTCTCGAAGATGCCTGTAACCTCGTGCTCGAAGGCAAACCCAACAAAGGCATCACCTATTCCAACATAGACACCAGAAAAACGATAGTAGTAATAGGCTGGACCACCTCCAAGGCAGAGTACACAAACAGCCTCACCCACGAAATGCTCCACGTAGTTCAGCACATATCCGAGCAGTTCCTTATAAATATGTACACCGAAGAACCCTGCTACCTTCTAGGCTCCCTCTGTCAAGCCGCCGCCATCAAGAAAAGCCCCCTCTAGCCCCCGTTCCTCAGCATTTTATGCTGAGTCCCCCATATTTATAATAAGTCTAAACTATGCAGAAATTCCCCCAACCCCTATACAACCTATCAAAAAAATCCCTACCTTTGCACACAGAAATACAAACGCATAAAACATGATTCATGAAGAAATTATTAATAACCCTAATGGCAGTTCTGTCATTATGTGCATGCAGCAGCAACGATGATTCGTCTGTAAGTAACCAGTTTCTCTATGATGGGAAAGTATATCAGATAGATAGTGCCTACATCAATCATTATGTGATGATACTTTATTCTGGAGAGTATCACAGATTTTCTGTTACAACAACAAGAGTTGAAATAGGGAAGAAGAATTATCTTAAAGATTTAGGATCAGAAGCAATTCTGTGTGAATATGATAAGGATGGCAATGAAGGTTATCTTCATTTGTGGGGTTCGCATGGTTCTAAGATGGATAAAAATTCCTACTTAACCATCAAAAATGATGATGAAGATGATAGAACCTATATAGAGGTTTACATTAATGATGGAGAAAAGCCCATCAAGGCAACATATCTAGGAGTAGCAAGAAAGGAGTGAGTCTTGCGCCCACTCCCTTTTTTATATTATTCCAATCTATCCAGTTCATCCACCGCATCCATCATGATTCTGTCAATATTCTGGTTAGCGAAGTTGATGCTATCGGTATCAGAAGACTTATCTCTGAGTTTCTTCCATCGCTTCATCTGCTTCTCTGCCAGCTCGATGATTCTCACCTTGGCAGCCTCCTTGGAGTTTTGGAAGTGATAATACTCCCCGATATTCGTGATTCTCTTATCAATCGGAACGTTCTTCGATTTCAGACGGTCCACATTGGCCATGGTCTTTTCCATTTCGTCCTTATAGTTATACCACTTGCTCTTGGTTCGCTGCAAGCTACTCTGCTCACTAGGCGTATAAAGAAGAGAACGAAGGAAAGGAATGTCCTTAGTTTCCGTATCTTTACCATGCTTGATAACACCGATAGCTCGCTCTGTAAAGGTAGCAGCACCACCGCCAAGGCCACCGATGTAATGATTCAGCATACTAGGGTTCGTTACCATATCCAGGAAACTATTACCTAGCATATCCTCATTACCCTTGGCTACATCGTTGGTCTGGGCATTCACCCATTTATTCACAGCCATATATCCGTCAGGCACACCCTTGTAGGCTCTCTGCCAAGCAGGGGAATTTTCGTTCCAGTCACCACGTCTTTCAATCGGCGCACCCTTCCAGTCGGTATTTAACTCCCATTCCACGAAAGGAGATAGGGCAGAAGGAGAGATAGCCTTGATCGTCTCATTCAATGGCTCCTTACCAGCCGAAGAGTTGCCGAGATAGTCCATCACCGGCACAAGCTGCGACATACAGCCTACGGCATCCAAGGCAGGATTCTTCTGTCCGCTTACGTTTGGCGAGAAGGTCAAGCCAGCTGCCAAGTCACCCAGACCATAGAAGGCTCTCAACTCGATGGCAAGCGGAATAGTAACAAACTGACCGCCACCTTTATATATGCAGAGATTGTTTCTTCTCACGTAGTCAGGCAGTTCGCCGTATGGGTCCTTCACTCCCTTTCTGTCCTTCTCGTCCTCACTCGCAATCAGTACGTTGTTTCCAAGTGCAGCTAGCGCACCGAGGGCAAAAGGAATGGCAAGCATATTGATAGAAGTACCCACAGGATGATTCTTCAAGTTCTTCACAAGAAGATTTGTACTCTGAATACCGGCATTGAAGAACATAGAACAATGTCTCAGATAGCTAGCCGTAAATCCGTAAGCCCATCTTGCAGCCGCCTTGCCGCCAGTCATTTCTCCGTTCTTGAAACTCTTGATGGCATCACCGCTTCCATGGCGGTTGAAGTTGGTAGATACCTCCTTCGCATCATAGACCGAACGGATGATAGAGCGGTTACTGTCTCGGCTCGCACAGTAGGTAGCGAATCGGGCGATATTCTCAGCCACCTCGTTGATGTTCGCCAGATTTCCGAAGAAGAAGTCGCGAAGGGCAGCGCCGCCCTTGTCAATCTTGCTTCTTTCGCTCTTCACGTCCTTCTTATACTCCTTGGTCCAGTCCTTCATGTTCTTGATCTGAACCCAACCGGTTTCGCCGCCGTTCTCCATAAACTCCTTGAAATATCTCTGAACCTTATCAGAAGTGTCAAGTGTTCCGTTGCGATACTTGGCAAACAAGCCCAAGCCTGTAGTTCCGCTCAAATCCTTGAAGTTGATATTCGATGCACCCTTATACAAACCCAACTGAGCATAATACTTCGCCCAGAGTGCACCATATCTAGCACCTTCCTTGGAAGTAACGTTGCTAGATGCAAACTCTGCATCACGCATGATGTTTCGCATCACGAACTCAGGGTTATAAGATGTACATAACTGCGCCATCATTCTTGAAATAGAACTCAATGGTTTCATGATTCCCTTGGCACCCGAGTTCTCCAGCAATCCATTCAACGCCTGCGCCGCTCTAGGATTTCCGTTGATAATAAAAGAATGGGTCCTTCCGGCAATCTTCACGTCTACGATATGCTGCGATTTGTTCTCTGCTCTTTGGAACTTATAGCCGATTCTTCCTCTTCGATACACCTTTGTCGCCAACCCCTTTGATTCCAAATCCTTCATTTCCATATTGAAGTCTGCTACTATCTGATTTATTTCATCAGCCGTAGCGTCCTCTGGAATGTCTGGGTAACGCTCCACGGTGGTGTGAGTGATAGGGTCATCGGCGTACCAAACCCTAGTCTCCGTCACAAGATTATTGTTCGAGTTGTTTCTTACGAATCTAGCAAATGCCTGACGGATAGCGTTCATACCGCCATTCTTGATAGCTCTGTTACCCATCGCACCAATCTGCGCCAGTACGTTTGTTTCACTCAGATACTTGTGTCCTCTCGCTCTCATAATCGTGCTTCCGATATAACTCTTCGGGTCTCCCTGCTCAGTAATGTAGCCATAAGTATCTTCTGCCGTAGCCTCATCATACTTTCTCAAAGGCACATACCAGTTGAACATATCAGACACATGACCGTAAAGCTCTCTGCTGATAAGACCATTCTTATAGTCAGTATCAATAGAATACTGGGTGGCAGCCTTCACCTTATCCCAATAGTCCTTAACAGACCCCTTCTTGATGCTCTCCATCTTTGCTTCTGAATCCATCACGCTAGCGATAGCCTCAGCATCATCGTAAGGATCAGAAGACTTAGCCACTTCCTGTATAGCGTGAATACCCGAATAGTCATGTTCGCCAGCATCAAACTTATTGTCACTATCCACGTAGGTACGGATGAAATCGTCCATGCGCTCATAATAAGTCTTCAGGTCGATGTCTCCACGCTCCAATTTCTCGTCAAGGGTAGCTTTCTCGTTGTTCCAATCGAACTCCACAGTATCAGCTAGCTTCTTGGTCTTCTCGTTCATGCGCATATACTTCAAGGCATCACGCACATAAAAGATACGGTTTCGCTCCAAGCCGTGCTTGGTAATCATGTAGAGATTGAAGTTTCTAATCTTCTCATCATCCTTCTTGCCATCAAAAGCATCCAGTACGTCAGCCATGGCCTTATCAAGAGGCTTCATCACGTTGCGCTCAAACATCTGCGCCGCATCACTCATCGCACCCTGCATGGTGTTCTGCAGTATATAAGGATTCTCCGAAGAAGCAATATCCTCAATCTTCTTGTTTGGCACAATCGCATTCATCAGTTTCTTTAATGAAAGCATATTGTCCATATAGCTCTCGGTGAACATATAGCCATGTTCGTCAAGCGAACGGTGGTATCTGTCAAGTGCCGTGCCGGCAGATGGGGTAGTGCGGAAGTGAATCTCACCATCTGTAGCCTCATTCCACTCAGCCTTGGTAAGATTATCCATACTTCTAACCTTTCCGTCATTTCCGTAGAACATGCCATCATGCGCCACGACAGCAGGCATACGCTCATGGTCGAGACGGTATTTCACCGCCTCGGCTCTCAGCTTCCAATAAGGATCATTCGGATTCTTCTGCAAGTTCTTGCTCAACCAGAGCAGATACTTCACATCTTTAGTATTAGGAGCAATACGATAACCGATTTCATGAAGGAAATCAGATACCTTATTCTTGATACCATTCCAGAAGCCAGCTTCACCCTTGCCATCCTCGGCGAGTCGGGCGATACCTTCCTCAATGGCATCATAGATATTCAGAGGATTGAACTTTCTCTCCTCATCCACCAGCTTCTTCAAAGCCGCATTCTCAGGCTTATCCAAGTCATACCATACTTCGCGAAGGAACTTGTCGAATCGTTCATCACCAAACAACTCTCTCATTCCCTTGTGTCCAACCACCTCATGCCAGATAGTCTTCTCAGCAGTATATCTATCGTGGATATTAGGCATGTAAAGATGCACCTCGCCAGTCTTCTCGTCATACCAACCGGTAATCTTTCTTCCTTCTTCAATAGCTGCCTTTGCCGCCTTGTTGGTGATTTCATCAACCGATGAAACCATGTTCACCTTTGCACCAGTCTTCTTAGCCACCTTTTCGATATGGCTCTCAACCGATGAAGTAGGGTAGTTACCATCACTATGGTCCGTGCGGAACTTGGTGCCGCCATCTTTGCCCCATTCCTTGAAGGAATCCTTTGTCATTTTCACGTTAACGAACTTAGCCTGAGGGAACTCCTGTTCCAGTTCAGCCATCTGCTGCAAGAACTTCTCCTTGGTTTCAGGAGCCTGTCTTCCCGATTCAACGGTAGTGATAGGAACGCCCAGCTTAGCCAACTCCCTAACCTGATTAGGAGTAACCACATTCCAAGGGATAGCCAAGCCTGTACCCTTCAACTGCTCAGCGATACTCTCTGCTACCTCAGAATCAGGAACCACTCTCACCGCCTTTCTCCAGCGTGACAACATCACCTGTCTCTGTCTGTCCTTCGGAAGAAGACTGTTCACAGAACCAGAGTGCCAAGGCACAAGACCCACGGCATCCTTAGCGCCCTCGGCATGATAGCCGCTAGTCTTCTCGCTCTCAGGAATCTCCCATTCCACAACCTTGATGTTGCCTCTAGCGTAAGCACCGGTAAACTGGTCGTTCATCATCGAAGTGGAAGTGTGCATGTAAGGATTGTAGGCAGCAGGCACATCGCCCTCGCCAACGCCCTTATTCTTGTCAGTCTTCACAAGGGTAAACTTGCCGTTCTTCACAAGGTCTGGTCGCTCGTCTGCGCCCATCCAAGCACCAATCTCGGTAGCATCGGTACGCTTTCCGTCAATGATAGCAGCCATAGGAGAGTACAACTTTCCGTCCACCTCCTGCATTCCGCTATACATTCTGAAAGTCTTCTCCTTGTTGAGGCGGTCCAACTCGTCCTTGTCTGTAACCTTATAGGCAAATCCGTCCTGCTCAATATCATTCATGGAAATATCATCAACGGTTTCATTGAAATCATCCATGATGTCGTTGATAGCATTATCCATCTTATCCTTCTCAGAAACCTCAAAGAGTTTCTTCCAAGCATCCTTCAAGCGTTGCAGGATAGAACGGTCGCCCTTTCTTGCAAATTCATGTGCTGCATTCACAACTTTATCCCAGATAGACAGGTCCATGGCCTTTCTCTGTCTAGAATCTGCCATCTGAGCAGTCAGCTCGTAAGCATCAGACAGACCGTAAGGCTCTTCTTTGAAGCGTTCCTTATCGTCCTTTACCTTGTCATAGATTTCGAGGATAGTCTTAACGCCCTCTATCTGCTTAGGAGTCAGCATTCCCTCAGCCTTGCCTTTCTTAACGAGATTGATAGCACCCATTGTTACCTCATGAATCATTTCATGCAGCATAATAGTAGGGGCGGCGTAGTCTGGAGCCTTGGTCTTTGTCAGGCCATCAATATACAAATCAATGTTCCTGTAGATGTCTGCTTCTCCTGATCTCTTCTTCGGACTCTCGGCACTTACCTTGATGTTTACACCAAGACGCTTGTTTATATCGAGAACTCTTTGGAAGAGTTTAGCCTTTTCTTTATCTCGATTTGTTTCTTTAAAAATTCGTTCAACGTCTCCAAGTGTGAACGTTCCTCCTGGGTGCAATCCCCAAGTCTCTCTGAGATTCTTTGCTCTAGCGTCTCTATAGGCAAGTTCTCTGTCAGCGACGGCGAGAATGGTCTTATAATATTGGAGTAGATAAGAGCCTCTATTTCCCTTACCGTCATTCGTACCACCAAGATGTCCTCCGGTATGCTGTCCTGATAACTTTTCAACTTTTCGTTCATAATCATTCTTGTAATATTCTATTACGCTTCTGCCAAGATTAGAAAACTCCTCCACGGCATAGTCTGCATCATCAACAAGTCTAGACTTATCTCTGTCTTCTGCATACTCTACAATGTCTTCAATGGCAGAATCAAACTTCTTTTCAATCTGCGAAGATACATTTTTATCTACATCTTCCGGAATGATTCTACTATTCTTAACATCTTTTGTATCTGTTTTAGAAAACTGCATACCGCGGTCCTCACGGAAGTGGGTGCCTTCATCCTCAGAAGTATTGCGCTCCTCCTGCACCTTCACGCCCATCTTAGACAGGCGGTCCAGTACTGGTTTCAACTGCTCTGGCTTGAACTCAGCAAGCATATTGTTGCCTCTGGTCTCGAAGTTGTTACCATTAACCAGTTTCAGCAAATCTTCATCCATGAAGTACTTGCCGCCCTTCGCCTTGCTCTTCGGTACACGAAGTTCATAGTAGTAACCACGATTGTTGTCTATGCGCTTCACCTTTACTTCACCATCCGATGAAGTAACCTCGTCAATACCACCATGCCATGATGAAAGTTCAAACTTCTCTGTCACGCTGTTGATAGGCGCATCCGTAGTTAAGCCCTTAGGGTCGAATCTGTCCGGCATTAAGATACCAGTCTTCACCTCGCCAGTATCAGTTGTATATTTCACCAGCTGACCGCCTAAGCCCTGATCCTTACTGTCAACCAAAGCCTGCATCAGATTACCGGTCACGATATAACCATCCTTGCGACTCTCGTTGCTGGTCAGTCTATCCCAGTTATCAAAGTTTTGGTTCAATACTCTGAGATGGCTGTCTCCCATACCGGCAGCCTGCTTGGTCATGCGGTCGATAGAACCGATAATATCCACCTTGTTTTCACCAGAACCCACCTTGCCGGCAATAGGGAAAGTAATCTTTCTTCTGCCATCCAAGGTAGCGAAGGAAACGGAAGAGGCGTTAGGCGAGTAGTTATCAGTAATCTTGATGTCAATAAGTCTACCGTAACTGTTGCCGAATCCGCTCAACTCGTTTGGATTGTTCATATCCATAGGCAGAACGAAAGCGCCGTTAGTATCGAAGGTATCAAGCACACGCTCAAACATTTCAGCCTTGGCTTTCAGGTTCTTCACCACATCGTTCAGCTTATCTTTCTCCTGATTGTAGATGTTATCATACTGATAGCCAGCCATCTTCTCAATCTGCTCATCGCTCATACCCGAATCCTTCTGACCCTTCTTAGCATCATTGATATATTTCTCCTTCGCTTTGGTTGCAGCCTTCACGGCACGCTCCTCATACTTCTGAGTCTCGTTGGCAATCTTCTGGTCGAAGTACTCCTTCACGGCAGCTTTCTTCTCGGTCTTGTATTCATCCCAAGTCTTACCGCCAGTCAAACCATCCTGCGAAGCCTTCACCTCAGAAGCCTTCATCGGTTTCTTCAAGATGGCCATGTTCACCTTTTCTATATAGGTGTTGTCGGCAAAGGCATTATCGCCGCCCGGCTCTGCCCCCTGCTTCCAAACTTCCTTGTGGAGAGTCTTAGCCTTCAGAGGCAGCTCGGTAATCTCAAGGTCGTTCTCACCCATTTCGTTGAGTCGCTGAATCTCGTTGGCATAAAGCTCGCCAATCTCCTGCAACATCTTCTCCTGCTCAGAAACTCTCAGCAGAGCCATACGCCCAAGCAACTTGCTTGCGTCGGCACCAGCTTCGCCATCACCAACACCGCCACCGCTAGCAACAAGAGTCTGCGGGTCGATTCTAGACAAATCATCGCCATTACTCTTTTCCCATCCGAATGGATCAGCCATGCGAGCATAAAGGTCAAGATGCTCTGCCATATACTCACGAACTACCTTATCACCATATTTGTTGGTAATATCGGCAACTTCCATTTCGTTGAACTTACTCTTCTGAGAAGAAGTAGTGTTGGCATCAAGTGACTTCAACTTAGCCTTGAACATCATCAGCAGTCGCTGCTCGGCAGGGATAAGGGAAACCACATACTCGTATGCACCTCTAGCCACCTGACCGGTTCGGTCGATACGTCCACGCATCTGAACCTCATCGTTTACGTCGAGCTGCTGCTGCGCCACGATCATCACACGCTTCTTCTGGTCCTTATACTTGCTCGAAGCATGAAGGGAAATACCGGTTGCTGCACTCTTGTTGAGAATAAGCGCATCAATCTTGCCATCGTTAAAGTCGCGCGCGAGTTTCTTCTTGTCTGTATCAGCACGCTTCACCTTGGTAACAGTTCCGTTGTCGTTATAAACAAACTCGGTCTGTCTACCGGTCAGCTCGCCAACCTTATAACCTGCCTTCTGCAACTCGTTCTTGATAACATCAATAGGGGAGAGTGAAAGACCGGTACTTGTCTTCTCAATCTTCTTTTCCAGTTCGTGATAAGCCTCAACTGCCTCATCGCCCAAATCAGAAAGTTTGATGTAGCCGCTTTCACTATTATCCTTTGCATCCTTCTGAGTATAGCGAAGTGTACCCTCCAGACCCTTCTTCAAAGATGTACCCAAGTCTGGTGCGTCCATTTCCTCGCCAAGCGCAAGATTACCAGTCTGAGATTCGTTGGTATTGTTCAACGCAATCACAGGTTTCATACCCTGCTTCAAGTAGTCGATGGCACGTTCTGCAGCAGACTTCGCTTTCAAGGAGAGAAGTACCTGCTGAACGGTATTGAAAGCCTTGCTGGCAAAAGGCTGATTCTTGATGCCCAGGGCAGCCGTTCCCTTCTTGATTCCTATGGTAGACTGAATGGCAGCCAGCTCATCATTACGCTCATCCACGTAACTTGAAACATATTTCTTTTGAAAATTGATAATGTCATTAAACAATCCGATGATACTATCATACTGTTCTCGCTGCTCCTGCACTCGCTCAGGATCATCAATCGCCTTCCAGTCGATGGTTACGCCAGTCATATCTCGCTCACGGCGAATCATCTGACCGCATTGTGTTAAGGTCTGGCTCATGATTTCCTGCAAGGTTGCACCACCACGCTTTACCGCATCAATCAAATCTGATGATTTCATACCGCCCTCGTTCATGGCCGTACGCAAAGCATAAATAGGCATGTTGTCAGGTCTCTTGGCAAAGGTTGCAGAGAAGAAGGTAACGTTCTTTGCCTTCTGAATAATGTGTTGGAAATAGTTGCCCTGTCCGCTATTACCACCAGCCGTGTGGCTTTCGTCAAGGATAAGATAGGCGTTACCCATCAGCTTTTCAATAGCATCACGTCTTCTTTGTCCGCTAAGGGCAGCAGCGCCGAATGTCTTACCCTTCGCAAGTTTCTTCTCTTTTCGTGCTCCGTTCTCGTCAAACTCGTAGACTCCATTGCTTACTTGGCTGTAAGTAGTCAATACATAGTCATATTCGTCTGGCAGTTTTCCGTTCTTTTCGATGTAGTCGAGCACACGCTTCACCTCGCTCTTCGATGGCAAAGCGAATACTACATTTCCGTCTGAGTCGGTAATGGCAGCTTCCTTGGCACTACCGAATACAAATGGTCTTAGGTCTGGGCTGCCAATATCCACCAAGTCACGATAAACATCGCTCAGCAATCCTGCTGTCTTGGTGAAATATACAGGAACCTGGCCCTGTTTCTTGGCATATCTGATAAGCGAAGCAGCCTGTCTTCCCTTACCGATACCGGTCATATCTCCAATAATAAAGGCGTTGCCCTTCTTTGCCTGCTGCAAGGCAAGGGCTACAGAGTCAACCTGCTCTGCGGCAAGATGAGAATACAAATCATCCTTATCATTATAGCCCAGTTCATCAACAAGGAACTGGTCGGCATCGCCCAACTTTTCAAGATTCTTGTTTACTGCTTCCTGCTGATCGGCAGGCATAACTGCTTTCAGAGTGAATGGATTTTCACTCTTAGGGGCGTAAGTAACTTTCTCGGTGCTTAGTCCACGTACGGATTTGTCCACCCGCTGTAATTGTCCCCGTGGTCCGCTTCCGCTCCCGGCGTTGGCAGATTCATCAGTACTTGGCTGAGCGTCATTCCGTCCAGCTCCTCCTGATCCATTACCTCGCTGCTCATTGGTTCCAGAGGTTGGTTCTTTGCTTGGAGAAGGCTCTGCCCCTGTTCCGTCTGCTCTACTATCTCCATCAGAAAGTCTTCCATCTTCTCTTGGCTCGGTTCCTCGTTGATTTTCCAAGTCATCATGGGTTCCTGATACGGAAGTGGAGTCAAATAAGTCAGACTCTCGCTTACCATCTGGTTTGCTTCCTCCTCGTTCTCCTGCTCGTACTCTCTCTTTAGGAGTACCAGCAGCGCCTTGTTTATCAAGTTCTGGTTGAGCACTTCTTGTTTCTCCTCCGATGGAAGAATCCATCCGTTCACCTCGTAGTATATCATCTTCAATTCGTTTATAAAGTTCGTCATAATCTTTCACGGTCTCTGCTCTAGCCTTATCCTTTACTGGTGGAAAGGCATTTTCATTCAAGCGTCTTCCGTTTATTAATATAATACGTGTAGGGTAGCTGGTTCCCTGCTTTGCATACAGGCCACCATCCACATTAATCACGTCCTCCACATTGTAGTGGCTATAGAGATAACCAAGGAAAGCCTTATCCTTCGGATTCAGACTTCCGTTCTTGGCGTATTCCGTCTTGCCGCCGATGATAATGGCAGCACGGCCATCGTCCTTCATGCTCTCCAAGGCATTGATAGCCATCTGTCCTTCCAAAGAAGAAATCTTATAGCCGTCATACTCCTTAGGGGTAGCACTACCAAATGGTGGATTTGTTACCACCACGTCAACGTCCTTGTCTGCAAAAGGCTGGGTTCCGTCCTGACTGGTAACGTTCTTGAAGCCCTGTCTTCTCAGGTTAGCCAATCGCTGGGCATCAATATCGTTCACATGTACCTTATCCATTGGCAAGCCGATGGTAAGCATACCGTTGCCGGCACTTGGTTCAAGGGCGCTGTCAATCACCTTACCTTTGCCCTTCACATACATGTCTGCAAGGAAGGCGTAAGGGGCAGGGGTAGAGTACTGCTGCTTCATCACTCGCTCAGAATCACGCTGGTTGAGGCTAGGCTGATTCTCATAGAGTGTTTTGATACGTTCAAACTTCACGGCATCGTTGGTAGATTCCGAAGAAGCGATACCTCTTGCTCGCTTAACAATAGCAGTCTCAGCAAGCTCCTGAAGGTCTGTGTCCTTAATATCCTTCAAACCAACTCTCTCAGCTATCTTTCTCAGCTCAACGATACCGTTAAACTTATGTTTGAAGCCCAACTGTAGGTTCACGACATCAATAAACCTCTTCTCGCTCATCTTCCTTTCCTCGGCAGTCTTGGAGTCGCCCACCAGATTCTCCTGATGCTTAGGTGAAGTCTTCTCGTAGTAGTCAGCCCACTCCTTCAAGCTCATGCGCTGCTCGCCGTCACGATAGCGGATATTCATCATCTGCTCATAGATGGCATCCACGTCTTCCTTCTTAAAGAGCTTGGCAGCAGGCGCAAACTCCTTGCGCATTTCCTTCACCACGTCTTCAAGATTGTGCATACCTCTCTTGATTCTCAGATAAGCATTTTCGGCCATGGCGCTCACCAGCTTAGGCAATACCTCCAGCTGTCTAGAGTTAAGACCGATGAACGAAGCAGACATTTCATCCTTGCCGGCATTTTTGAGCATATCCCAAAGGTCATTAACCTTCTTGTTTGAAGCTGCTACTGCTGCATCGTCAGCCTTCTGCTGAGGCTTCTTTTCGGTTTTTGATTTCTTCTCCTTCTCGAATCCTTCTGCTGCATTCTTGATTCCTTCCATAGGGTCAGCAGATGGTTCCGTTTTAGGAGTCTCAACCTTTGGTTCAGTCTTCTGCCCTCTAGTCTTGGCAAAGATACTTTCATAGATAGCACGATGCAAATCATCCGTCACCTCACCATTAAGATAATCAAGAGCCATATCCTTGGACAAATTATCCACGTCTGCCTTCATGATCTCATCCTCAGTCAAAGGATGCTCCTTCTTGAATTCCTGGGCGGCCGCCGCAATCGGATCAAAAGTAGGGTCTGGGTTCTCTTCCTTTGGAAGGAGTGGGAGAGGACCTTCTTCATTCTTGCTGTCAATATACTCAGTAACCTCATTCAGGTCACCAAACTTCTTGCCATCATACTCGTAGTATGAGCCGGTGTATTCGCCCTTATCGTTAGGCTCGTCAACCTTGATAACCTCCTTGTCTCCATCAATCAGAATCTTCTGTTTCATGATAGGACCATTCTTTGATGGAGTCTCGGTTTCCTCGTCCGTCACCTCAATGCGACTTTCGAGTTCCTTGTTTTCTAAGTCGTCAGGTTCTTCTACTCTTGGTCGCTCTGCTTCTGTTGGTTCATTTCCTCCTGATGCTTCTTGTTGAGGTTCTTCATTGCCTGAAACATCATTGCCTCCTTCAATTTCTGAATGTCCTGTTCCATAATCTTGCCATTTTTTAAAGTTCAAATACTCATTAATTAACTCTTCCTTGGTAGGAGCTGTCTCAAACATGTTGCCCTCGCCAGTATTTCTAGCCTTAGCGATGCGGTTGTATTCGTCAAGCAAATCTCTGAAATCAGAAACCTTGCCCTCCAAGGCTAAAGCCATCATCTGAGAGATAGAAGAGTAACGCTTAGCCGCATCCTCACCGAACATGTCTGGTGTTCTCAGCAACGTATCAACCTTGTTGCCGCCCTGTCTTGCCTCATAGAGCAACTGTATAGCCTGATCAATCTCATCACGAAGAGAGAACTCACCCAGTTTCATGTTGTCCATTACCGAGCGAATAGCGTTGATAGCCTTATTCTTCACCGTAGAGTCGATGCCCAGCATTCTGATAGTCTCTGGCTTGAAGATAGAACCCAAAAGAAGGTTCTTTACATACTCCCTGCCTTGTGCAGAAAGTCGCTCAGGACTATCCATCATCTGTGCTACCTCATTCTGTCCAATGATGCCTTTATCTACTAACGTCTTCACCAAGTCATTTATTGCCTTGGAATTGTTAAAGAAAGCATCAAGAGAACCATTTCCCTCAATCTCTGCAACAATCGCGCCTACTTCGTCAGAAGTCAAGGTCTTAGCCTTGGCAACCGCCTGTTCGGTATTGCTCTGAGTCTTCTTCTCGTTGCGGTTGAACTTAGCGAAGGTAGCTGCATCATAAGGCAATCTCTCATCTGTCACCATAACCAGACGAGGATGCTCGATACCGCTTTGCTCAATCTGCTCTCTGGTAAAGCCGAAGTTCTCGGCATTCTCTAAGAGGTCGTTGATGTATTCGCCGTCCGTGCCGTCCTTTGCCGCCTTCTGTCCTGCCATCGTTCTGCCGTTGCCATCATAAACGATACCCTCGTCAGATACAACTGGCACCTGCTCGATAGCCATACCGTTATACTTTCGGGCAATCTGGTCCGTATTCTGCTGAGCCGCCTTGTCGTGCTCATAGTCACGGTCGTTCACGGTTCTGCCCTCAGCATCGGTAGGGAATCCCTCAGATTTCTTATAGCCATTATTTACATCGTGTGAAGGAGTAAGACTTTCAGCCGGCACAATCTCATAGCGTCCCTTAATCTTGGTCTCTCCGTCAGGCAGCATTCGCGTGCGCTTGTTGCCTACAAGTCTAGGTGCATTCACAAACTTCTGTGCTGCCACGCTGCCAGCCTCATGTGCGCCCTCAGTCTGTTCAGTCTTACCCACGGTCTCAGCAACCTTCTTGGCAGTCATAGCCTTCTTGATATTCTGAGCGTGATCCAACTGCTTCTTGGCAGCTTCAATAGTCTGATTCTTCAAAGCCTCCTGCTCCATAATGTCGTTAGGTTCGGCGGTATAGTCCACCTTCATCTTCTCGGCATCCTTCAAAGCATTCTCAGCTTTCTGAATCTGTCCGTCCACCACCTTCTCAGCATTCTCCCCGAAATCCTCAGTAAGAATCTCCGCACTCTGCTCAGGAGTCATTTTCTCATAGTCTGGCGTAGGTCTTCCCTTGCTGTCCGTAGCCATAGGAACATCTGTGCCATCTGCAAACTTTCTGCTAGGCTGAGGCTGCTCTTGTGGTGCTAAGTCCTCATTTGTGGTATTATCTTTGCCCGATGTGGTATCAACTTTTGTTAAAGTGGTATTATCTTTTGTTAAATCACCCTCTTTTGTGGTACTATCTTCCGATTTTGTGGTATTATCTTGTGGTGCCTCTTGCTCCTTTGGCTGAGGCTTTGCAGCATCCAACATAGCCTGTTCCTGTGCCGCCTGATTGTAAGGCTCAGAGTTCTTCATCTGCAATCTCTGACGATATTCTGCAGCAAACTGGTCTAGAGGTTGATTTTGAACCAGAGTAACCTCGTCTGCCTTCACATAAACCAATTCCTTGGTATTAGGGTCCAGGCAGACAAGCATATCACCGCTACCTTCCTTGGCTCTACCTGTAGTCTGGTCGAAGGCAACATCACCCGAACCAACAAGAAGTGTTCTTCCGCTGTTGTCCTGCACATACAGAGCCTGCTCGCCATTCATCGCCTGACCGTTCAATGTTCCGTGATAGCTCCAATCGGAAATAAAGCTCTTCACGTTTTCCTCTATAGCGTCGGCAGTAGCCTGCTGCATGCCCTGCACTCTAGCGTTCGCATTAATATATTGGGCAAGTGGGGTCAACTCTTCTTCAATCAATCCATTCTGAATGAGTGCATCGTAAATCTGTGCCGGTGTCAAGCCCTGCTGGTGCAATTTCTCAAAGGTTTGCTTGAACACATCGTTGCTATCCATCGCTGCATCAAGGGCTTGCTCGGCGTTGCGAAGGTTGCGCAACTCATCAACTACCACGCCGCTATCCGGGTTGTCCGTTCCCAGACTATGCTCCTCGGCAACTGTCTTACCTTGGCTGGCAGACTGGTCTGCGTGTGGTCTCCAGCTAGGGAAAAGCTCATCTTCGAGTGCTCTCTTCACATGATAGAAGATTCTGTTCTCCTCATCGGTACGCTTCATTGGGTCCTTGCGCATGATTTTGTCAATATCAATAACAATGCTTCCTTCTTTACCAAGAAGTTCTTTGATAGAAGCCATGAAGTTATTAGTATAACCTTTGCTTTCTGATCTGAGGTAGCCAAGCAAACCGTTTTTGTCCGCATACTTTTCCCAATCAAGATAGAGCGCACTCTTCTGGTTGCGCAACTCATTAATCAGTCGGGCATTATTCGGGTCTGTAATATCCTTATTCTCGTCATATCCGTTTTCCTTTAGGAATCTAAACGCCAGATTAGTGACAGTTCCATCATCATCTATGAACTGCATATCCTTCATCCTTGCGTAGCCCATCAGCGAGAGCATATCATCATTATCGCGATAAAGCTTCTGCTTGTAAAGAATAGCTCTGCGCTCATCGGCATTCTTATAAGATGTACGTGTAAGCAGCGTTCCGTTCTTGGTGTATTCAAGAATCTGTTTATTCTTCACGTCGTTCACGCTGCGGTAGCTTTTGCCCCTTGTGGTATTGAACAGTCCCATCGCTGCGTTCACCTTCTCCTTGGTGCTCTGAGAAACGTCTGGGTCGTTCATAAAATCCGTGTAGGCGGTCTTATACTTCGGGTCTCTTGGAGCTGTCTTCGATGCACGGTCCACCTTCACGAAAGCATCCATCAGATTCTTACCCGATGCAGAAGAAATCAGCTCGTTCTTCTCATCAGGAGTCAGACGAATATCCACGGCAATAGGGGAGCCGTTGTCGTTCCTGCCAATCACGAAATTACCACCGCTATTATGAGTAAGATGATGCAGAATATTGCCCATCTTCACGAAGTTGCTAGGCTCGCCAGCCTTGAAAGCGCCAACCATTACAACATCTTCCAACCAAGTACCAAGGGAAATATCCTTGTCGCCAGTCACGTTATCGGCTACCATCATGGTTCCAGCCTCAACGCCCAGACCGGCAGCCGTAGCACCAAACTTCTGCGCGCCATGAAGCAACCGCTCGCCAGTACTCTTCTCCATACCTGTAATACCGAACTTGGAAACCCAAGGAGACATGATTGCGCCCGAAACTCCAAACATCGCACCTGTTACTGCACCATGCTCAGCACCTTTCAGACCAGCCTCGCCGATAGCCTGCAGCGAAGTATCATCGCCAGTAGAAGCCTGATTCAAAGCAGCAGTCACACCCGAATATCCTGCAAGGTTCAGCGCACCTGTTGCTGTTCTGGTTCCCAATCCCGACATGATCTTCTGTGCCGTAGTCATGTTGGCCACCTTGAAAGCCATCTGTTGGGCGGTAAGCTTCTGTGCCGCCTTCATCACGCCAGCCTTCACCAGTCCGTTAGTCAGAACTCGGGTTCCAGTATTCACGGCAGCACTTGCGCCGGCACCGATTACGGCGAGCGGACCAGAATCAGCAGCCATGTTTACAGCAGTAGATGCGAATCTTGTACCGATGCCCGAGCGATAGGTTTCGTCCTTGTGGCCGGCAACCTTCTGAATTTCCGCATCACCATCCGCAATAGCAATACCTTCCTGCAATCTCTGTCGTGTATCTCTAGACATCACAGATGGAGCCACCACCATGCCGATAATAGAGTTGCTTAGGTTCTTGGCAATATAGTCAAGCGCACCATGAGGCATGATTTCCTCCTGATTTCGCATCGTCAGAGCCTTCTGAGCATAGTTCATAATCTCTGGAGTAACGTATTTGTCCACGTATTCCTCTACACTCATGTTCAGTTTCTCGGCACTCTCGGCAATATGGCGCTGCATTCCCTTCTGCGAATAAATCTCGTTGATTTTGCTGCTGAGATTGTTCATCAGAACGTTCTGGCGGTTCACCTGCTCCTGCGTCTGAGCATCACGGAAAGCCTGTTCCTTTACCGACTGAGGCGCATAGATGCCGCCCATCTTGTCAAGGTTCTGCTGATACTGCTGACGTGTCAATTCCTGTGCCTCATTCATGGAAGAATCTACAAGTTCGAGCAGATCATTACCCAAAATACCTTTGGCATGTCCGTCATTCCTTACGAACTTGTTGCCCTCAACCTCATACTGGGCAAGTGCTCTTGCATCGTCCTCTCTCTGCTGCTTGGCTCTAGCCTGTTTAGCCTCAGGAGTAGAAAGCTGCTGCATCGTCTCGTTGAAGTTCTTGGCAGTAGGGGTTATTCTGCTTCTGCTGATAGGGGTAGCTCTCTGCTGTTCCTGACGAGCTGACTGCTCTTGTGCTCTTTGCATGCGCGCGCGCGCATTACTAGCCTGAGCCTGCTGCATCGGGTTCATCTGGTCGTTGCGCATGTGCGCCAACCGCCAGTTCTGCATGTAGTCTGTACCAGAAGTAGTAGCCGTTCTAGGCTGCTGCCTTGGCTTCCGATACTGAGCTGCCACTTCCTGCGCTCTCTGCTTCATCGTCAGCTTCCTGACAGGCTGAACCGGCTTCTGCTGCTGAGGCTTCGGATTTACTGCGTGCAATCCAAGCCGCTGCGCAAACTCCTCATACGAATTACTGGAAACAGCACCATCGGCGTGTAGCGCATCATAGAGCTGCTTTCTGTTATGATAGCCCTGCTTGCCAGGCGCATACACGAACTGTCTGAAATGTTCTCTAGTTCCCGATACTGCGCCATCGGCTTTCAAGGCGTTATAAAGTTGGTCAAATTTATCTCCAGCCATATATTATATATTAATGTTTATAATCCAAGTTTCTTTGTATTCTTATAGCCGTTCTTCGACTTGCCGGCAGGCTTCGGTCTGTTTCTCGCATTCCTAGCCGCATTCTGCGAAGCTGCTGCCTGACTGGTAACAGATGCACCCTTTCTTCTTGTGGTGGTCGTTACCTCTGCGCCAGTCTTCGGATTGATGGTCTTCGTACTGGTAGAAGTAGAAGTCTCGCCCTGCGGAAGCTTGCCGTATTCACGGTAGTACTCCTGTTCCCACATGGTCTTGTTAGGCTGATAGCGCATCTTGCCGTTCTTATCCTCAAACCAGTACTTGGCACCCGAGCCGCTACCGCTCCTGCCTGACCGTCCACCGCCGCCACGCCCCTTATGGGTTGCGTTGTACTGCTGAATAGCCAGACGCTGCCTAGTCTGCTCATCCTTCACCTTGTCACGTTCCTTCTTATACTCAAAGTCACGCTTATCCTTATCCTTCTTATACCAGTCAGCAGCCTCATCCTTTCCCTTCCGGTACTCAAACTTATCCTTGGCAAGCTGATTACCCTCACCACGAAGCCCCATAAGATACTCCTTATAAACCTGATCAGCCTGTGCTTTTCGGTTATCTAGGTCGAGATTTGCCTGCTTATAGGCAGCATCTGCATCAAGGGCAGCTTGTTTCTGTCTCTGAGCCTTGCGGTTCTGATAACCCTGTTCCATCATGGCAGTAGGGTCGTTGAACACCTGCAGAGGCGCACCCTTAGAAGTATTGACGATGTTTCCCATGTGTCGGATAGCATCGGCAAAGGCTGCGATATTCTCACGGTTGGTAGTGATTCGGCGGTCATACTCGTCAGGAGTCTCATCCTCACGCATTCCCGGTCTGCTCTTCGGCATAACCTTGCCGAGCCAACTGAAAAAGCCGCCATCCCTCTGTTTAGGATCAGCCTCAAACTCTGGAACCTGTCTCGAAACTCCTGCGCCGGTCAATGCCGAGGATAGGGAAGATAGGTCATTCTGCTGAGTCTGTGCCGGGTTGGTAAACTGAACTCCATCCGTTCCATACTCTGGAGCTGGGGCTGGAGTGTCAGGAGTCAAATCTGGCTGCGGCATAACCGCTGGAGCCTCAAACTTACCGGTAGCACCGCCATTCTGCTGAAACACATTCATGTTCATAGGCTGTGGAGCCACCGCTGGAATACCACCCTGCGGACCGCCCTGCATTACTTGATTTCCTCCATTCATCACCTGATCATAATCGGGATATTTCGCCCTCATCAGGTCATGCACAGCCTCAGGATAGCCGCCGATAGTTACCGGCTTCTTCCTAGGCTGCTGCGTATTCTGATTATTGTTTACTCCTGCCATAGCTTACTTTTTCATATTTTTGATTTCCTCATCGGTAAATACATGAAACATACCACGAAGGCATCTAATAGGCATTTCTTCACCAAACATATTTGTGTAAGTTAAGCCATCCTTTTCACTATAGTGTAACTCCGTGCCGTTCTTCGTGCAACGCTCGATGATTTCAGATTCTTCCTTTGAGAGAGTTATACCATTACCGCATTGCACAATAGTAGCGGAATAGTCACCACCTTCCTCTGCAATATCACAAGAAACCACAACCTTTTCCTGAATCTTCATCAGTTCTTCCTCGCTAATTTCTGGTGTATGAATGCGAGGTTTCTTGTTTTCCTTTCCTCTGGCAATGTCATCAATCTCCTTCTTAGTCTCTTTGTTGCAAGTAGCAGGGAAACCATAAGTCTGATAGTTCTTGCATCGTTCAAACATTTCATTACTAATGGTACCTTTATTGCCGGCAGTAACATACAAATTAGCCAGTTTCTTGATAAATTCGTTTGCTGCCACACCATATTCGCAATACTCCTTAGAAGCGTTGCGAACCACTTCTACCCGCTTGGTCTTCTCCTCCAACTCCTTCTTGGTAGCCGCCAGTTCTTTGCCCAAGTCTGCAATCACCTCGTCCTTCTCTGCAATCGTCTTCTCCTTCCAAGCGAGAGCACTCTCGGCACTCTTCAAAGCCTGAGCATCAATCTTGTCAACAACCTTGTCGGCAAGCTCCTTCTTCAACTTCTCGTTCTCACCAACATATTTCAGACCTAACTCGGCAAGATTCTTCTCACGAATCTTTGTAAGGCGAAGTTCCTCTGCAACGTCAGACAAAACAGCGTTCTTGTCATGGATGATGCTGTTCAACTTGGAAATCTCCTTGCCGAGACGCTTTAGCTTATATTTGTAATTATCATTATTATGATGAATGCAGAAATACAATCCTGAAATCCATGAATTAAGATCTCCCTTAATCTTGCTAAGTTCAACAACCTTCTTGTTAAGGCATTTATTCGTCTTATTGGCTGCATTTAAGTTGGAATCAACTTCCTTCACGTCCTCCTTCATTCTCTCAACCATGCCAAGCAATTCTGCATTTTTATCACGCAACTCTTTGATTATCTCGTCCTTTCTTTTAAGCGTCTTGGTATCATAAAAATGTAGCTTCTTGTAGGCAGCAATCTTCTTTCTCAGCTCATCCAACAAGGCATCGTTAAACTGGGAGGCTGCTTCTTTAAGGGCAGGGTTGCCTTCCTTTGGCTGCTCTTCACCAGGAGCAGGAGCCTTGGTGTTCTTCTCATACTCCTTCTCCAAACGTTTCTTACGCATATCGTAATCATGTCCGCTAATGGTTATATAATAACCTTCCTTGGATAAAACACGGAAAGCTTCAAGCACAGATGGCTTCTCATACCCAAACCAGTTGCTATCGTCAAACTCAAATGGCTCTGTTGACTTGTGAAGGTTAATCACTGCAAACTCCTTCTCTAATATCTTCTTTGCTTCTTCTAATGTCATAATCTATTTTTGTTTTAATGTTTAACTTTATTAACACTTCCCGAAAAATCAGGGGTGGGGAAAATCGGAAAACCGAAATCCAGAAAAAGGGGGTGGGGGGAGGCAGAATTTCTTTATTTGTATTATTCTACTATAATTTGCAACGGTGGTCAAAGGGGGTGGGGGTCTTGGGGTCGCCTGTTACGCATCGCCCACCTTGCCTTGCCGTACTTACCTGTCGCTCGTCCGCTCCACCTTCTAGCTGCTACCCAAGCCCCGACAAGCCAACTGCCTTCTTCAAGCGGTATTGGTTCTTCTCCTCGGGAGACATCATGCTCTCAGCCAAGTGGTCAGTAGCGGCAGAATGAGCGGTTTGGTCTTGTTGTGTTACAATTGTGTTACCAATTGGCTTTTCATTTGAGTCTAAAGCGTTGGTTTTCACCGCTTTAGCACCTTCGAGTTCTGACCCCAATTGGTTCACACCGAAATTGAACATGGCATTTGACGCATTTTGAGCCGCATCGCTAGTGGCTTGCGCCTTCTGCTGCTCGATTTGCTGACGTTCCCTAGACAACTGCTGAGTGTTTTGAAGGTGAGCGTCCTCCACATGCTGCTTGCGAGCCGTGTCCTGTGCCGCAACGTTGGCTATCGTGTCGCCCATAGCCTTGTTAGCTGCCTCCTTCGCCATCGCAACGCTTGCAGCAGTTCCACCGCCAACAGCTGCCGCACCATCAGCCTTGCGAACATACTCATCTTGTACTTCCTTCGCCCTTCTCATGAGGTTCTGCCCCGCTTTCGTGTCGAGGTAGTCCGTGTTGTAGTTCTTGTCGTACCAAGCCTTCTCAGCGTTCGTTCTATACGTGTTCTCCGCTTGTGCCCTTCTAGCTGCCTTCTTAGCCTTGTTAGCACCGAAGAGCGATGAGCCAACGCCAAGCGCCAAGGATGCAGCACCTAAGACCCATTCTTTCTTGTCCGTGAGAACAGGGCAAGAGGTCAAATGCTTTGGGATTTTTGATAATATTTCCGTCATAATTGCAATTATTTGATGTTTCGAGGGCAAATATATAATATTTGAAGTTCGGTTTTGCCGTGTTCCAACCACGTTCAAAATCGCCCAAAATCCCACCAATTTCTTTCTCGGGGCGCAACTCACCCCTTCTTCTCCTCCCATTTTGCCCTCTAGAAGACCCATTTTGTAAACATACGTGATTATTGTAAAGAAAAGACAAGTAATTAATTATAAGCAAGTTAGTTTCGGTCACTAACTAGGGAGATAAAAACAAGATGTAAAGAAAGTTCTTATTTCATAAAAGAATATTCTTTGCAAATAAAAAAGTGGTTTTGCATTAATAGGTACGCACGCACGCAAGGAGTTCGTTAGCAAACTTTAACTAGGCGCATTCAACCTTCTTGAATGATTTTCACCCACAATCAACGCTAAAGTCGCTCATTTCTGCCGATTTTTGCGATTTTCGGGCAGTTGGTCGGGATTTCTCCCAAATTCGTGAGTTTTGAGCCGTTTAAGAGCCATTTGTAAGCAGATTAGAGCCGATTTTGTGGGTTTTTCGTAGATTTCATGGTTTTGTGCCGGATAATGCGCTCATCTAGGATTAAGGCTTTTTGAAGATGATTTAGGCGGTTTTTATTTTTCTAGTTGGAGAAATATTTTTTCCTAGTTAGGGAAATTGTTTTCTTTGGTTGTGTGGTTTCCTGTACTCTCTCTTCTCTTGTGTGTTCTCCTAATTGGTGAGAGTGAAGAATCCTCGGGGGAGATAAGGGGGCAGCGCCCCCACGGGCGCAAGCGCCCTCCCCATGCCCTGTGGGGCTGACGCCCTCACCACAAGCCTTGCAGCCACTTGCCGAAGGTGTACACCGAATACAGGTAGCACACCACGATGAGCAATTGCAAGAGCCACTCAGCATACTTCATGAATGGTTTCTTATGTTCCTCCACCTTCCCGAATACATTAAAGAGATAGGCTATACAAACGAGTGATACTGCACCGAAGGCGAGCCACATGATAATTTGAACTATAATCATTTCGCTATAATCCTTAACTCATCAACTTGCTTGAAGAACTCCTCCAATGTATCGGCAGTATAATGGATGCCCTTGTAGCGCACATAGCTAGCGAAGTCCTCGTTAGGTCTCTTTACTTCATCCTCGAAGAACTCACTCACGTTCGCACCTATCACGTCAGCAACTTGACGCATAGTTTTATACGTTGGGTTGCCATTAATCATATTATTTAGGTTTACCCTATTAATGCCGAGGGCGTCAGACACTTGCTTTTGTGTAAACCCCTTTCGTTTTATTATCTTAGCTATATCCATAAATATACAATGTAATGTTATAATATTGGCTGCAAAGTTACATAAATATTTTGATACTACCAAATTTTTTAAGAAAAGTAATATCAAAACACTAATTAGTTGATTTTCGTGTAATATTATGTTAATTGTGTTAAAATGTAGGCTTGAAGTGTTAAAATACTACCTAAAAATTTTGCGGTGTAACAATAAAGCATTACATTTGCACCCGAAATCAAGTTATTTTGATTTCAGCGTAGCAATGGCACATTTAGAGATATTTTGGCTAGTAACGAACGCTATACAAATAGGTTAAGTAGGCAAAACACTGAGGTAGACACAGGACAAACACCGAGGACATCGTACACCGAGTTAGTTGCGACTCTCAAAGCAACAAGACAAAGAAGTCTCAAACACTCATCACGCAAGATGTAAAAACGCTAGTCGTGTTAGACTAGAGAAACATCGAAACACGTCAACCCACGGACGTTAAACGAAGGGAGTTAGGCTGCATAAGACTTGCAGACGTTGGGCGCAAACGTACACCTGCACTTTATTGTAGAACATTTTAACAACAACGACAACTATGTACACAATTAAAAGAATAGACGAAAGCGGAGTTCAAGATTTAGGCGTATGTTTCAAAGCAGAGAATTACGCTAAGGCATACTTGAAAGGTATGACTATAGGACTGACAAAGCAAGGGTGGAACGTAAAAATACTAACACCCAAACTTTTTATAGCTTACACAGATGAAGACAAAGTACTCGCTTTTCTAGTAGAGAAAGGGTAAGACTATGGCAAAGTTAGCAGATTATTACATTTGTGACCTTCTCTACACCAAAGAAGGTTACGTAATTGCAGACGAAGATGATGTTCGCCCTAACATATATGAAGACAATGATGAGTACATCAAAGAGTTTTGGGGAGAATATCCGTTTATCGGGAAGTTTCCTGTAATGTACAGAGGTAAACTTGTTGATGTGCTTGTGTTCAAAGATTACGAACAATACTTTGGAGTGTTCAAAGATGAAGGCAAGTGCATGAAGGACTACATCGTAGTAAAAGAATACATTTGCGAACCCGACAGGAAACCCGAAGTTGTCGCACAATTCGACACAAGAGAAAAGGCAGAAGAATACTCCTTAAATAATGAAGGGTTACTTTGGGTATATGAAATGAGTAAGTAACAATGTGGGGAGATAAGGGGGCAGCGCCCCCACGGGGCGTACGCCCCTCCCCACGCCTAACGGACAAAAGATTATGGAAAAATATTTGGTAGATTTCCGCAAAATCGAAAGATTTGCAGACGGCAGAGTAAGAATGAGCCCTATACATACATCAAAAAGCTATAATGATGAAATGATGGACAGGTTTAAAAGTGACCTAAAATCATTTGGTTACAAGTGCGTAGGACGCAGTAAGGACGAACACGGCAACTGCTACACAACTTATGAACTAAAGGCTCTTTGGGTATCATCAAAAGATTGTGAAGTTATTTCAAGAATTACAATAACAACATTAAAATAAGATTATGGCTAAGGAAGTACATGTTATATTGAAGGGCGATTGCTATTCTATGAATACATATTGCAGCACCCTCAAAGAGTTTTTGGAAATGAGACACCTCAAGAGAAGTGACGTTTCCGATTGGTGGAAAGAGTAATGAACCATTAAACAATTAAGGCAATGGAAAAGACAATAACACTTACGAGCAATGATATTTGTATCATCACTCTTGCTTTACTAGATAAGGCGATGAATATCAAGAACTCAGCGAAGATATGTGGTATTACCCTATCTTCACAGACGTTAGAGAGACTTGCTAACATGCAAGAATTAGTTAACAAGATTAATGATTAAGAGTTATGGCAGTAAAAAGAGACTACAAGGAAGTTTGCAACGCATTTGACAACTTGCGCCAAGCATTAGGCGATAGCAGAATGTTAGATAGCCTGTATCAGTTTATCGGCACAAATGAGTTAGCCGATTACGTTGAACTTATCGCAAAGGACGAAGATATTTATTTAAGCTATGAAGGCGAAGTAGATGAAACCCGACCTTATGACGATGAGGACGAAGAAGAGGAGGAAGAAGAGTAACTAACTAGGTGGGGAGCAATCCCCACCACAATACTACAAGATTATGAGAAAGAATAAGACTTACGAGCAGCAGAAGAAGTACTATGACGAGTACAACGACTATGAGAGTTTAGGAGCCATCTTCTTGTATTGGCTTGAATGCGGCAACGAGACCGCAGCACAGATGCAAGAGACCTACAGGGAAGGCACAAAGGAATGTAAGGAATATTTGCGACAAGAAACAATTCTATCAGTTCGTTAGAATCTTCAACTTTGGCAAGAAGTAACATGGAGCGGTCAGCGAATAGAGGAGCACATCTAGTTCAAGTCTAGAGACCGCACAAAGTATAACAATTAAAAGAAAGGAAATTGATATGAAAGTACATCACGTAGCACATTACGAGTATGGCAGAAGACCGCACTCGGAAATGAGAGAAAAGGAGTTTCCTACACGTTGGGAGGCTGAGAAGTTTTGTGAGGAATGGAGAAAAGAACATTGGTATTTTGGCGGTGCAGCATGGGCAGAAAGCATAACAGAGCCGAGACCAATAACCGCTAACGATGTTCTCGCAGCCGCAGTAATCAAAAAGATTTTAAGATATTAAGGAGGGTTAAGTTATGGACATCACAATTTATGTATTAATCTTCTTAGTCGGCAGTCTTACAGGCTACAGACTGAGAGCAGCAAAAGACATGGAGGACGAGTAATGAAGAAGAACAAGTTAGAACTTACAGACAAGGAGTATGACGCAATTAGGGCGTTACTCTATCAAACAACAACATCAGCCTATGCAAAGGCAGTTGGTTGCGCAGTCTTCATGGCAGCACATTTGGAGTTGTTTCCGGAGACATACAAGACATTAGAAGAGATAAACAAGAAATTAAATTCGTAAAGATATGAGAAAGAGAATCAAGATAGTTTTGGTAGTGGCAACGATAGTTGCCCTACCACTCATGGGAGCCGGACAGCAGAGCAAGAGCGAGGAGAAATCTTTGCTTGTAGACTTCATCGAGTATTGCAAGACATGTGAGAACCTTAGGCAAGTTGATCCTAACAAGGACTACACCCAAGCTACACTCCATGAGCTGAAGAATGCAGCACGTTTCTATGAGGAACAGGAGAACTTTGCCGACTGCACAGATTATCAGCAGCAAGCAAAGATAGATAAAATTATCGGCAGAACTTATGCCGCTAGAATGGTTAACAATAACAAATTTAAAGAATAAGATATGAATCCGAAATTAGTAAAACAAGCAGTTGCTTTCGCAGCTGAGTTTAGCGAACAGAATAACGAACGTATTGTTGTTCTTATTAACGGACAAAACGAAACAACTGAGGTACGACCATACCTCGGCCAAAATTTCAGCTATGAACAATTTTTAAATGCCCTCATCATAAATTTTGGTGATGGCAAGAAATTTATAGATATTGATAGTATTAATTCAATTCATTGTTACAAACAAAAATTATAGGAGATAAAATTATGAAGACAACTAAGGCAGTTAGATTGAGTGATAATTTTGTAGGAGTTGAGATTAACACCATACAAGACGTAGTAAAGGCACAGGCAGCCGGACTCAAACTTGTAGACAAGGAAGGTTGGGAATATAGTATTTACACCATCGAGGATGAAGAGACCGGAGAAGAGCGAGAGCCTACAGAACAGGAAATCTTCGAGCACATCACCAAAGACCTCTCAGAAGGTAAGGAAGTGTACGCATGTATGGAATTATCGTATGATTGGGAAGTACAGGAACGAGCAAAGACGCATCTTAAAACCAACTTCTATGTTGGTCAGCAGGTTTTCCTCATGCGTGATAACAAGATAGCTGAGAAGACGATTTCTCGCATCATCATTGAGAAGAACGAAGACAAGGAAGTCTGCAAGCTTTTGCTAAATTATGATAGTAAATACACCAATGGTGTGGACGTCTTCGCCACAAAGGAGGAACTTGTAGAGAGTTTGATGAAGGAGTAAGTTTAACCCGAGGGAGAGAAATCTCCCTCATAAAACATTTCGAGTATGACTAATTCAGTTGTTAAAAATCTGTTGGATAAAAAGGATTGGAGCAGAATCATTTTCCGCTTTCCTTCATCAAGCTATACTCTGTTCAATAGCGACAGATACGAGATAGATAGTTTCTGTATATATATCCATGACAATACGTCCAGAGAGTACGAGGAAACGAAAGTCTTAGACATAGCAAGTCTGATTTCTATGGAGATTAAGAAGAAGAGTTTTGAAGATATTGTAGAGGAGATGTAAGCAATATGACGATAATCATAAAATGTTTCAAGGGAGCCATCCACGTTGACAAGTTCGGACGGAGATACAGGGCACGTACAACGTTCATCATCAAGCAGACCCCATTTGCTGAGAGGTTCTTCCTCCCGAACGGAATGCAAGTAGACAAGCACACTTGTCTTGAGAAGATAAATGAGAAGATAAGTAAGAAGATAAAATAGAAGTTGTTGTTGTTTTATATATAGGGCGAATGCGGTATTCAAGCCGCTACAGATGGTTGCAACGTACCATCCGTCCACTAGTATTAATTTTTAAAAGAAAGGATTTGATTATGAAGAAGTATGTAGTAGAAATCGTAGAGAAAATCACCTACGAGGTACCGCTAGACGCAGCATCATCCGAAGACGCAGAGAATGCCGCAAGACGTTTATACGATTTGGGTTGTTTGGAGAATGGCGAGTTGGAAAGTGTTTCGTTTGATGTAGAAGAGAAGGAGGGCGAGTAAGATGAAGAAACAGAAAGTATTTGTGCTGATTAAGCACGGAGCAGACAACCAAGACTATTCGGGCGTTAATGTTATCGGAGTTTACTCCACCAAGACCGCAGCCAAGGAGCGGATGGCAGAAGAGGAGGATAATATCCTAGACTTCTACAAGGAGGAATATCCCGATAACTATGAAGTGTCTGAAGACAAGGACGAATCATCATGGAGCTGCTCATGCAAGGATAGTATTATGTTTGATGAGTTGTTAATAACAGAAAGTGAAATGGAATCATGATAAAGAAATTTCTATTCAATGAGTTCGGTGTATGCACGAATCCTGATAGGACGGAAATCGGCAGCGGAATCCCTCATATCGAAATATCCACAGCTTATGTTAGAGGGAAGTGGACGTATGGTGTGATGTACATGCTAGCAGATAGAGGAGGGTCGTTTGGAACTAACCTCAGCAACACAAATTGGTTCAAGACACAGGAAGATGCCATTGAGCATGCTTTGAATTGGGTAAAGCATTGGCTTAGCGTACAGATAGAGCAAGAGCGCAACCGGAATAGTTCTGTTTGTAAGAGCGCAGCTAAGATACTGAAGGAGATAGAAAAGTTACTCCCGAAGAAGAGATATGTACAACTAGAATTATTTGAGTTTTAAGAATATGAATAAGCAAGAATTTATCTTCGTCTTTCCTCAGTCGGGGGAGACGATAACAAAGAAAATGAATCCTTTGGCGGTGAAGGATGCAGCCGTGAAGTATCTGAAAATGCAGAACGAGGTAAGAGGAGACATCTGTATCATCAAGAACGCCCATGAAGATGTTGTGGCCATGGCCTACGTGAGCGACACGATGAAGGTTTCCTTCTTCACCGAGGATGAAAGTGTGAACGACATCAAACCGATAGGAGTAATCGAGGAAGGAGGGGAAAAATGAGAATCGAAAATATCAAGTTCAAGGCTAAACGTCTTGATAATCAAGAATGGGTTGAAGGCAACCTAAGAACCTCAAAATCGGGCAACGCAATGATAATCCCGATTGAGTATAGTGGTGCATATCCAGTAGAACCGACTACCGTCTGTCAGTTTACAGGAATGAAAGATAAGACTGGTAATGATGTTTGGGAAGGTGATTTGGTGCGTGAAAGCTATGAACTTTTGGATATAGATAATCTTTATGAGGTAATCTATATTGAAGAAGATGGAGCATTTGCTTTCAAATGTATAAATAAAGCTGATAATTATGAGCCGTACATCAATGTAGCCGATATTGTTGTTGTTGGCAATAAATTCGACAAGAAAGGAGGTAAGAAATGAAATTACGACAGGCGAAGAAGATACTTTGTAGAAAGAAAAACTATTTTTGGAGGCCACGAATCATAGCTTACTCTTATGGCTTTGGCGAAGACCACAGAATCACAAAGGCTATCTGTAGGGTTCGAGCCTATCAGAAGAAAGGGGGTAAGCTATGAAAGTAAGATTTGTAAAGAAGATACTTCTCGGACCCGACAAGGGTAAAAATATGTATTGGCTGAAACGAGTGATTAAAACTTCTTTTGGTTGGAAAGAAGACCACAGAGTTGTGAAAGCACTTCAAATTTATCATCGCAAGAGTAGAAGGAAGGAGGTTAAGCTATGAGCAAACAGGAATGGTTCGTGCTCTTTATCTTCTTATTCACGATACTGATGGCAATATTAGGTTGAGGATATGGAAAAGGCAAGAATCATAATCTACGATGATTGGGCGATACTCGATGAGACAGAGACCTTCTTCAAGGATAAATCCTATCTTATCGGCATCGCCAAATCTACCCTTCAGCAGACGCCCGACGCGGTAATTGCTGAAGTTTGGGTAAATGACCGGCTGAAAATGAAGTTCCGCATCAATAGCAAGGGCAAGGTTCAGCAATGCAAGGTCAGTCAGCATCCAGGGTGGGGTGGTCGCAGAGAGCGAGCCGGAGCACCAAGCAAGGGTGCAGCTGCCCTCATCTACAGGGTTGTGACGCATGTAAACGAAGAAACGTTTGAGTTTTGTGAATCCTTAGGACGCAACAAAGGCGAATGGATCAGACAGGCTATAGCCGAGAAACGAGAACGTGATGATAAGGAAAAAGCAGGGCACTAGGCTCTGCTTTTTCTGTTTCTTCTTGACTTTATCCGGATAGGAAAGTAATTTTGTATTCGCCCATCCATATTAACAAAACTATACCATAAATAATAACCTCTTGGAAAGAATGAAATCTTAGCCTTGCGCCTAAATCTGTAGCCTTGACTCTCCCAATAGGGACGTGTTTTCTTCATTTGTTTCTTAGCCAACCTAACCTTCATGCCCACCTCGCTTTCTTCTTGACTTTGTCCGTATTGTGAATGTACAAAACTCCCTTTTGGAAGTACGATGTCGCATAATATACCTATGCCATGCGGGACATTTACGAATAGTTCCTAACTTCTTTTCGTATCCATTTTTGGAGTTGACACAACTCTTGTACCACTTCTTAGCTTTTCTAATACTAGTCATACGCTACTTAAACTTAATTATAAAAAACTCAGTATCAAGCCATTTGTCGGTGCATAAGCCTTTCTTAGGCTTGCCGATGGTGATACCTTCGATTTCCTTTTCGATACGTGGACTATCCTTGCGGTAGCCGTTGATAAAGAGGACATGGGTGAATGGTGCAACCTTGTAGTATGGACTACCAAAACAATACTTTGCCATTTCGGGACTAATACTATCCCAATTTTTAGCACAATCTTTACTCATCTTCTTAAACGGCTCTTCTAATTCTGAGCGAAGTAAAAGAAGTCGTTTAGCCCAATAACCTTTAATAATACGATACTCTTCCTTCTTTTCGCCCGATACTACCATGTCGAACCATTGCTTGTCAATGGTGAGGGTCAATACTTTCTTTTTCATACGCTATAGCTTTTACTAACTAAAACCTTCTGCCTTTCAGAAACGCCAATTTTTTGCGGTGTTCAGCCGCATCTTGCAATTTACGAAGAAGTTCTTCCTGTGCCCAACGCAGTTTTGCATCAGTCAAGTACTTATCCATTACCTTTGTTAGCCTTTCCATTCTTCTCGTTCATTTTAGCGATGCGTTCATTGTAGCCATCGTAGTCCTGTTTACTAATCTCAATAACGCTCTGGACGACTACTGTGCCACTAACCATATCATCCTTGAATTTCTCTTCCGTACTAGTGATGATGTTCATGAGCGGATAGAACTTAGTATCCTCCTTTTCCCCTTTAACGCTACACGTAACCGCACTAACGCTAATTTTATCATCCTTACGCATGAAGGATGCTACTGCATAATAATATCTTTCAACTTCCATAAGCTATAAATTTTAACGATTAACTCTTTTTCTGAACTCAGCAAGCGTAGTTGGATATTTCGCTTTTGTCTTGTGATAATGCCTGTAGCGGTTTATCTTCGAACGTAAATCTGCGAAATTCTTACATTTACTGAAGGTGCAACAACAAGTGTAACCATTACATCTACCTGCCCAATACGTCCAGCAGCGTGCATAAATAAGACGCTCTTTTATAAAACTTCCCATAAGCCTACAACTTTTCTAATTCTTCCAACAAGTCACTAATATTCTTCTCGATGTTGGCGATAACTTTCGCTTTCAGTTCTTTGATAACATCATCGCCGAGAATATCATCTGTAATGCGGGCATTTTCATGAATCAAATCATCTTCGAAATAAATTTTAATACTCGTATATACGCTATTTCCAAACTTTAAAACTCGCCTTTTATAATCAAGTTCTTTCTTCAGTTCGATAGCTTTCATTAAAACTTCTTTTTTCATACGCTATAATTAAAAAGCCCCCTCCGAAGAGAGGGCAATTAGTTTATTTAACCATCATCATTTGTGGAACATTGCCATATACAGGCAACTTGCCATCCCACTTCTCAATCCACATCTTCTGCAAGATAGCCGGAGTAAGCGATGCAGTCTTCAATTCATTTGCCTCTCGCTCAGCCTTTGCTTGCACAAGCATCTTCTCAGCCTCAGCCTTCTTTACTGCCACCTCATTGAGCGCACGCTGAGCCTCCTGAATAGCCTTGTTTTTCTGATTGACCGCCTCAACTATCGAACTTGGATATTTCAAGCCAGAAGTAAGCTGTTCCAAATGGAAATGCTCATTGGCGAGAGCCTTGCTGAGTTGAGCCTCAATAGCTTTTTCCACCAAATCACGATTGCTGACGATTTGGTCGGTTGTGTATTTGTTCAGCTGAATGCGGAAGGCATCTTTCACGTAGTTGAACAAAGTACCATTCACAATGTCCTTCAACTCCTTGCGGTACTTCTTGAATACCTTTGGCGCATTACCATCCACCATTTTGAGTGAGACCGTAGGATCCACGGTGAATTCTGAGCCATCCTTGGCATTGATGGTGAATGCAGGATAGTCGATAGTCTGAACATAGGTAGGGTACTCGTACACCTCTTCGGTGAAAGGATTGTACCATACACGACCGGTAACGAGACTTACATCATCTACGCCTTTATCAGAGCCATAGAGGTTTACCAAGATTCCCTCAGAGCCAGCATCCACACGCTCGCTACAGGAAGTAGTTGAAAACAACGCTGCACCAAGCAGCATAAACAAACACAATTGATTAATCTTTCTTTTCATTGTCTTTCTTATTTTTGAACGTTAAACAATTTGTCGCAACTGAGAACAATATCCATAGGACAAAGCCTAGCACTCCTACAAGGTTTAAGATGGTGTCTGCCTTGCTAACTGCCCTAAGACTTAGGTTGAGAATCATAAGCGTTGAGAGCAGCCAAGCTACAAACAACATCACTTTCCATTTAATCTTCTTCATAATCTATAATTTTTAGTTCGACTTTCATTTAAGGGTGCACCCCAACCTTTTCCGCACACCACTAGGGAGCGAGGATTGACCGACTTGAAATTTGGTTTTATATAATTATATATTTACCTACTCTAAGAGTACCAAATATCAAAAGTCTTACCTAGATATAGAAAAGCCATTCCGCAAGCCTTCTTCATCCCAGTGGATTACCTTTCGGTCGTGCGTTGCCTGTTGAGGTTGGTTGCTCAGAGCAGGACTGAAGGGATATATCTATCTAAGTTAGGGTCGTTTTATATATCGGCAGGTAAACCGAAGAGGACGATACTGATGAAACCTCGTATGTCTAGCCAAAAACTCGGGGAAAATAAAAATCCCCAAGTCGTGTGACGCCGACCTAGGGATTTCGTGATTTATATTGAACCTATTGAATACAGGTTGAATATCGAAGTCTTATATCAATCGTCACATTGACGGGTGCAAAAGTAAGAAAAGTATTTGAAACCGCCAAATTTCAACTTTTGCAAAATATAGTTAAAAAGTAATTAAAAATTTGTGTTATAAAAATGTTATCACTATCTTTGCACTCAAAAGATAAGTGGCTGATATAGACAGTTTTGTGAGAAATTGGTTGTGACCCCAACGGAATCACAAAATAAGCAAAATAAAACTTATTTGTACAAAATAGCGTGGAAGAACAATGGTAGTAAGTTGCTTATTCATAAGAACTTATCTCTGTTGTTCTTTTTTGTTTTTAAATATATTTTATCATTTATCCCTCTTTTATGTACTCTTTTTGTAAATAGCTGTTAGTCAATAGGTTATAAATTTAACGTATTGCGAAATCATCCATGTGTGTTACAAATATGTTACCAAAATAGCGGTAAGCGGCTCCGCATTTATACCATTGTAGTCTTCTCATTTGTTCGTACCTTTGC
>ERZ506459.20-NODE-20-length-29315-cov-4.99692_pt1 | contig 29315 bp, 10 predicted proteins | sample MGYA00513051_ERZ506459 | MGnify/ENA metagenome assembly ERZ506459
AGGTTATGCTATTCTTATGACTTTGCGTACATGCGTGTCATATAGCGGGCACGCTGACAAGGAAGAAGCGCCCGCGTACTAGGCATATGGTGGCCAATGGGAGCGCTTCCGGGGAAACATATCGAAACGATTTAGCGAGCGATAAGGAACGTCCATTGGCTGAGGCTACGACGAACACCACCACCATCATCGCACGCGCCGACCAGCACGATATTGATCTGCACAAGGCGTCGGACCGTGTGAACTTCGGCTCCATCCGCGAGCCCATTGATGTACCCTACCTGTTGGGTGTACAGACTGACAGCTTTGACTGGCTCATCGGCAACGAGCGCTGGCAGAAGCGAGTCCAGGAAGATCTGGAGAACGGCACCAACACCGTGCCGCACACCTCCGGTCTTGATGAGGTCTTCCAGGAGATCTCCCCGATCGAGAACTTCGCTCAGACCATGAGCCTGACCTTCTCCGATCCGTACTTCGAAGAGCCGCGCCACACCGTGCAGGAATGCAAGGAGAAGGATTACACCTACTCCGCGCCGCTGTACGTGAACGCCGAATTCGAGAACGGCGACACCGGCGAAATCAAGTCCCAGACCGTGTTCATGGGCGATTTCCCGCTGCAGACCCCGCACGGCACCTTCATCATCGGTGGTACCGAGCGAGTGATCGTGTCCCAGCTCGTGCGTTCCCCGGGCGTGTACTTCGACCGTTCCCAGGACCGTACCTCCGATAAGGAGGTCTTCGGCGCGAAGATCATCCCGAGCCGTGGCGCATGGCTCGAGTTCGAGATCGACAAGCGCGACGTCCTCGGCGTGCGCGTGGACCGTAAGCGCAAGCAGTCCGCCATCGTGTTCCTCATGGCCATCGGCATGACCAAGGATGAAATTGCCGACGCCTTCAAGGACTACCCGCTGGTCATGGACGCTCTCGCCAAGGAGACCGTGCAGACCCAGGACGAGGCCCTGACCGACCTGTACCGCAAGATCCGTCCGGCCGACACCCCGACTCCGGAAGCCGGCAAGAACCTGCTGGACTCCTTCTACTTCAACACCAAGCGTTACGATCTGGCCCGCGTCGGCCGTTACAAGATCAACCGCAAGCTTGGTCTGGAAAAGGACGTCAACGACCGCAGCCTGTCCCGCGAGGACATCATCGCCACCATCAAGTACTTGGTCACCCTGCATGCGGGCGAGACCAAGTTCCCGGGCAAGCGCGACGGCCAGGACGTTGACCTGCGCGTGGACGTCGACGATATCGACCACTTCGGCAACCGTCGTATCCGCCAGGTCGGCGAGCTGATCCAGAACCAGCTGCGCACCGGTCTGAGCCGTATGGAGCGTGTGGTCCGCGAACGTATGACCACCCAGGATCCCGAGGCCATCACCCCGCAGTCCCTGATCAACATCCGTCCGGTGAACGCCACCATCAAGGAGTTCTTCGGAACCTCCCAGCTGTCCCAGTTCATGGACCAGAACAACCCGCTGGCTGGCGTGACCAACAAGCGTCGTCTGTCCGCTCTGGGCCCCGGCGGCCTGTCCCGCGACCGCGCCTCCATGGAAGTGCGAGACGTGCACCCGTCCCACTTCGGCCGTATGTGCCCGATCGAGTCTCCTGAAGGCCCGAACATCGGTCTGATCGGCTCCCTGGCAACCTTCGGACGCATCAACCCGTTCGGTTTCATCGAGACCCCGTACCGCAAGGTCGTCAACGGCCACGTCACCGACGAAGTCGAGTACATGACCGCTGACCGCGATGCCGAGCACGTCATCGCCCAGGCCAACCAGGAGCTCGACGAGAACGGCAACTTCGTCAAGAAGCAGGCCCTTGCCCGAGTCGGCGAAGAGGAAGCGGTCGATGTGCCGGTCAGCTCCGTCGATTACATGGACGTCTCCCCGCGTCAGATGGTTTCCGTCGGCGCCTCCCTGATTCCGTTCCTGGAGCACGATGAGGGCCACCGAGCGCTGATGGGCACCAACATGCAGCGTCAGGCCGTGCCGCTGATCGAATCCGAGCGTCCGCTCGTGGGCACCGGCGCCGAATGGCGCGCCGCCGTCGATTCCGGCGACGTCATCCTGGCTGAGAAGCCGGGCGTGGTGACCTACGTGTCCGCCGACATCATCCGTACCATGAACGACGATGGCACCACCAGCTCCTACAAGCTGGCCAAGTTCCAGCGCTCCAACCAGACCACCTGCTACAACCAGGTCCCGCTCATCCACGACGGCGAACGCGTGGAAGCCGGCACCGTGCTGGCCGATGGTCCGGCAACCCAGAAGGGCGAGATGGCACTGGGCAAGAACCTGCTCATCGCCTTCATGCCGTGGAACGGCTACAACTACGAGGATGCTGTGATCATCTCCCAGCGCCTCGTGCAGGACGACACCCTGAGCTCCATCCACATCGAGGAGTACGAGATCGATGCCCGCGAAACCAAGCTGGGCGCCGAAGAGATCACCCGCGACCTGCCGAACGTCGGCGAGGACGCGGTGGCCAACCTCGACGAGCGTGGCATCATCCGCATCGGCGCCGAAGTCGAAGCCGGCGACATCCTGGTCGGCAAGGTCACCCCGAAGGGCGAGACCGAGCTGACTCCGGAAGAGCGCCTGCTGCGCGCCATCTTCGGTGAGAAGAGCCGCGAAGTGCGTGACACCTCGCTGCGCGTGCCTCACGGCGAGACCGGCACCGTCATCGCGGTCAAGGAAATCACCCGCGAGGATGCCGAGGAAGACGGCGACGAACTGCCGAACGGCGTGAACCAGATGATTCGCGTCTACATCGCACAGCACCGTAAGATCACCCAGGGCGACAAGCTCTCCGGCCGTCACGGCAACAAGGGCGTCATCTCCCGCATCCTGCCGGAAGAGGACATGCCGTTCCTCGCCGACGGTACTCCGGTCGACATCATGCTGAACCCGCTGGGCGTGCCTTCTCGAATGAACCTTGGCCAGGTGCTGGAACTGCACCTCGGCTGGATCGCGCACGCCGGCTGGGACATCTCCCTCGACCCGGATGCCGAGGCCGCTTGGAAGAAGTACGTGCCGCAGGGCGCCGAAAAGGGCGCTCCGGGCACTCCGGTGGCCACCCCGGTGTTCGACGGCGTCCGTCCGGAAACCATCAAGGGCCTGCTCAGCTGCACCCTTCCGGACCGCGACGGCAACAAGCTCGTCGGCCCCGACGGCAAGGCGACCCTGTTCGACGGCCGTACCGGCGAACCGTTCCCGAAGCCGATCTCCGTGGGCTACATGTACATGCTGAAGCTGCACCACCTGGTCGACGACAAGATCCACGCCCGCTCCACCGGCCCGTACTCCATGATCACCCAGCAGCCGCTGGGCGGCAAGGCTCAGTTCGGTGGCCAGCGCTTCGGCGAGATGGAAGTGTGGGCCCTCGAGGCCTACGGTGCCGCCTACACGCTGCACGAAATGATGACCACCAAGTCCGATGACGTCGACGGCCGCGTGCGCGTCTACGGCGCCATCGTGAAGGGCGAGAACCTGCCGCCGGCAGGCATCCCGGAGTCCTTCAAGGTGCTGCTTAAGGAAATGCAGTCCCTGTCCCTGAATGTCGAAGTGCTCAACGCCGAAGGCGTGGCCATCGACATGAAGGACGAGGATGACGATCCGTCCACTTCCTCCGATGACCTCGGCTTCAACATCGGTGCGCGTCCTGACGCCGCCGCCAAGGAAGACCAGGTTGCCGAGGAGCCCGAATTCCAGTGATTGAAAGGATTGGCCGCGCTGCAGCACAGCGTGCAGCGCGGCCAATCCCCGAACAACGTGATAAGCATTAAGAATCGATAGACAGGACAATAGAGTGCTGGACGTCAACGAATTTGACAAACTGAGGATCGGACTGGCTACCGCCGACGATATCCGCAACTGGAGCTACGGCGAGGTCAAGAAGCCGGAAACCATCAACTACCGTACCCTGAAGCCGGAGAAAGACGGCCTGTTCGGCGAGCAGATCTTCGGACCTACCCGCGACTGGGAATGCGCCTGCGGTAAGTACAAGCGCGTGCGTTTTAAGGGCATCGTCTGCGAGCGTTGTGGCGTGGAAGTCACCAAGAGCCGTGTGCGTCGTGAGCGCATGGGCCATATCGAGCTTGCCGCTCCGGTGACCCACATCTGGTTCTTCAAGGGTGTGCCGTCCCGTTTGGGTTACCTGCTGGACATCGCTCCGAAGGATCTCGAGAAGGTCATCTATTTCGCGGCCTACATGGTCACCAAGGTGGACGAAGAGCAGCGTCATCAGGACCTGCCGGACCTGCAGCAGGAGTTCGACAACGAGATCGCCAACCTCGAGAAGCGCCGCAACGCCGAAATCGAGGAGCGCGCCAAGAAGGTCGAAGCCGATTTGGCCGAGCTCGAAGCCGAAGGCGAAGCCAAGGGCTCCGCACGCGCCAAGCTGCGCAACAGCGCCGAGCGTGAAATGGCCGCCATCCGTACCCGCTACGACGAGCAGATCCAGCGTCTGAGCGCCGTGTTCGACCGCTTCAAGACCCTGAAGCCGGGAGACATGGAAGGCGACGTCGACCTGTGGCGTGAGATGGAAGACCGCTACGGCGATTACTTCGAAGGCTGCATGGGCGCCGAAGCCATCAAGAAGCGTCTGCAGGACTTCGACCTCGAGGCAGCCTCCAAGCAGCTGCGCGAAGAGATCGACACGGGCACCGGCCAGCGCAAGGCCCGCGCCCTGAAGCGTCTGAAGGTCGTCAACGCGTTCCTAACCACCGGCAACAAGCCGGAGGCCATGGTGCTCGACGTGATCCCGGTCATCCCGCCGGACCTGCGCCCGATGGTGCAGCTCGACGGTGGCCGCTTCGCCACCTCCGACCTCAACGACCTCTACCGTCGTGTGATCAACCGTAACAACCGTCTGAAGCGCCTCATCGAGCTCGGCGCCCCGGAGATCATGCTCAACAACGAGAAGCGCATGCTCCAGGAAGCCGTCGACTCCCTGTTCGACAACGGCCGTCGTGGCCGTCCGGTCACCGGCGCTTCGAACCGTCCGCTCAAGTCCCTGAGCGACATGCTCAAGGGCAAGCAGGGCCGTTTCCGTCAGAACCTGCTCGGTAAGCGTGTGGATTACTCTGGCCGTTCCGTGATCGTGGTCGGCCCGTCCCTGCGCATGCACCAGTGCGGTCTGCCGAAGCCGATGGCCCTCGAGCTGTTCAAGCCGTTCGTCATCAAGCGCCTCGTGGACCAGGGCTTCGCGCAGAACATGAAGAGCGCCAAGCGCCTCGTGGACCGCGCCGACTCCGAAGTGTGGGGCGTGCTCGAAGAGGTCATCTCCGAGCATCCGGTGCTCCTGAACCGTGCACCTACGCTGCACCGTCTGGGCATCCAGGCATTCGAGCCGATCCTGGTGGAAGGCAAGGCCATCCACCTGCCGCCGCTTGCCTGCGCCGCATTCAACGCCGACTTCGATGGCGATCAGATGGCAGTCCACCTGCCGCTGTCCGCCGAAGCCCAGGCTGAGGCCCGTTCCCTGATGATGGCTTCCGACAACATCCTGAAGCCGGCAGACGGCCACACCGTGACCATGCCGAGCCAGGACATGATCCTCGGTCTGTACTACCTGACCACCGTCATCGACGGCGCCAAGGGCCAGGGCCGCGTGTTCTCCTCGCTGGAAGAGGCCGAAATGGCGCTCGACAAGCACGAGATCGACATGCAGGCCAAGGTGCTCATCCGCCTTCCGCAGGACTTCGTGCTGCCGAAGGACTGGGAGCCGGGCGAGGTCAAGGTCGTCGATCCGGAACCGGGCAGCCCGGACGTGGTCAAGGAGGAGCGTTTCCATGACGGCTCCGTCCTGTTCGCCACCTCCTACGGCCGTATCCTGTTCAACGGCACCTTGCCGGTCGACTACCCGTTCGTCAACGAGCAGGCGCCGAAGAAGCGTCTGAGCAAGATCGTCGACGACATCGCGACCCGTTACTCCACCGCTCAGGTGGCCGCGACGCTGGACGCCCTGAAGGATCTGGGCTTCACCCGCGCACCGTGGTCCGGCGTGTCCTTCGCGTTCTCCGACGTTATCCAGCCGCCGGAACTGGACGAGTACATCGAAAAGTACGAAGGCGAAGCCGACAAGGTTAACGAGAACTACGAAATCGGTATGCTCACCGAAGAGGAGCGTCGTCAGGAACTGGTCGACCTGTGGACCAAGTGCACCAGCGAGGTCTCCGAGGCGGTTGAGGAACACTTCGATTCCAAGAACAACTTGGCCATCATCGTGCAGTCCGGTGCACGAGGAAACATGATGCAGATCAACCAGATCGCAGGTATGCGAGGCTTGGTGGCAAACCCGAAGGGCGAGATCATTCCTCGACCGGTCAAGTCCAACTACCGTAAGGGTCTGTCCGTGCTGGAATACTTCATCTCCCAGCACGGCGCGCGTAAGGGTCTGGCCGATACCGCACTGCGTACCGCAGAGTCTGGCTACCTGACCCGTCGTCTGGTGGACGTCTCCCAGGACGTGATCGTGCGCGAGGAGGACTGCGGCACCAAGCGCGGCCTGACCATGAAGGTCGGCGAACGCGATGCCGAAGGCAACCTGCACCTGGTCAAGGCCGCCGACGGTGGCCCGTACTCCCGTCTGCTCGCGGCCGACGTCATCGACCCGGCCGACGGCGAGACCGTGCTGTACAAGGCCGGCGACGCCCTGTCCATGGACGTGCTCAACGATCTCGTTGCCCACGGCGTGGAAGAGGTCAAGGCCCGTTCCGTGCTGACCTGCGAATCCAAGCGTGGCGTGTGCGCCAAGTGCTACGGCTGGTCCCTGGCCACCAACAAGCTGGTGGACGTCGGCGAGGCCGTCGGCATCGTGGCAGCACAGTCCATCGGTGAGCCTGGTACCCAGCTGACGCTGCGTTCCTTCCACTCCGGCGGCGTCGCTTCCGCTTCCGATATCACCCAGGGTCTTCCGCGTGTCACCGAGCTTTTCGAAGCCCGTACCCCGAAGGGCGAGGCTCCGATCGCGGAGTTCGCCGGCGTGGTCAAGGTGGAAGACACCGAGCGCGGCCGTCAGGTCACCCTGAAGCCGGACGACGACTCCGTCGAGCCGATCGTCTACCCGGTGACCCGTCGTGCGCCGATGCTGGTCAAGGACGGCGACCATGTCGAAGCCGGCACCCAGCTCATCGAAGGCTCCGTCGACCCGAAGAAGATCCTGCGCATCCTCGGCCCGCGCGCCGCACAGGTGAACATCGTGGAGGAAGTGCACACCGTGTACCGCTCCCAGGGCGTGGATATCCACGACAAGCACATCGAGGTCATCGTGCACCAGATGCTGCGTCGCATCACCGTGATCGACTCCGGCGACACCGACCTGCTGCCGGGCGAACTCGTGGACAAGGCACGCTTCAAGGCCGCCAACATGGAAGCCGTGAAGAACGGTGGCAAGCCGGCCGCCGGCCGTCCGGAGCTGATGGGCATCACCAAGGCTTCGCTGGCCACCGATTCCTGGCTGTCCGCGGCCTCCTTCCAGGAGACCACCCGCGTGCTCACCGAAGCCGCCCTGAACCAGAAGGTCGATGACCTGAAGGGCCTCAAGGAGAACGTCATCATCGGTAAGCTCATCCCGGCAGGTACCGGCCTCGCCCGTTACCGCAATGCCACGGTGGAGCCCGACAAGGCCATCCGCGACACCATCTACCCGAACTTCGGTTTGGGCGGCGAAGGCACCGACAGCTCCTTCGGCGACACCGACCTGTCCGATGTGGACTTCTCCAACATCGACTTCGGCGACCTGAAGCTGGGCGATGACTTCAACCCGGATGACTTCCTGGACGACAACGGCGGCCAGACCGATCTGGGCGACACCCTGTGAGATTCCCCTCACGATAGTCGACAGACGAATCATCTGACATAGCGAAAGGCGGAACCGACCAATACCGGTCGGTTCCGCCTTTCGCTATATCTATATGTCGTGGGATTGCGAGGTTGTGGATTAATCGCGGGGGAGGGTTTCGCAGTCGTCTTTTGACGTTACTTGATCTTCTCCGAAAGCATGGTTTCCAGATCCTTCAACGAACCGCTGAGATCGGCCTCCTTCGCGGCCTTTTGCAAATCGGACTGATCCAGGGTCGGCGAATCGATGTCGGACATCTTCGCATGAAGATCCTGAAGCTTTTCGTAATCGGCGGACCCATACTCGATATCGTTGAGATTCAGATCGGCCATCTGATCCACAATGTCCTTCTTCTTGCTGACGCTTTCCTGCATATCCGCGCCATACTCGGCATAGGACTTGACGGGAACCTTGGCCAGATCGCCGGCGTCGGCGGCACAGCTTTCGAGCGCCTTGGAAAGATCGCGATAGTACGAAGACATGTCGGCGGAGTCGAATTTCGGCAGCTTCGTGCAGGTGTGCGTCATCTTCATGAGCGCGGGCATGGTCTGGGCCAGATCGTTCATGTACCTCTCGTATTTCACACGGTCCCGCTCGAACGTCTCGTACTTCTCCTTGACGTCCTTGTCTTTCTTCACGGCCTTCATGGCAGCCAGCTTGTCGCTGTCCTGCTTGAAGGTCTTCAACTTCTTCTTGCCCTCGTCATAAGCGGAGGATGAATCGTTGTCCGTTGCGCTCGCCGCCGAGCTGAATTCCTCATTGATGGCTGTATAGCTGCTTTCCAACGCCTGCGTTTGGACCAGCGCTTCCTCGTAATCGGAACGGCTGACACGATTCGTAAGGAAGAACACCGCTGCCAGCGCGATGACGACGACTGCGGCCACCGCGCCGATGATAATGGCGACCGGCGGCTTATTTTTGGCCGCGGCGCCGGCTTGCTGGGAAGGAAAGTTGCCGGGCTTTGGCGGTTGCGGCTGTCCGTATTGAGGCCCGCCCGGCTGTGGCTGACTGTAGTTTGGCGCCTGCGGCTGCGGAGGCTGGTTATACTGCGGTTGACCATTCTGCGGTTGACCATACGGAGGAGTGTTCGCCATGAGAAAAGTCCTTCTTATCCTTTTTCCTTTTTGAATGTCGAATCCGTGAACACGGAGGGAAACATCGACGTGTCCGTCTCTTTTGACGAGTTACAGCATAATATTTTGAGACGGAATATGCGAGCATCGTATTGCAGAATGAGTATCGTCAGACGGCATGGACGTCACCTTCCTACAATGGGAATATGAGTTTTCTACCTTACCCGCCGCCGCCCGAACCAGGGTGGTATGACGATGACGTCACGGTGATGGCGCAACCCACAGCCGAACCCGTCGACAATGCCGCCGATTCCTTGGAAACACGCGAACGGCTCGCCGCACAGAACGAATCGGACGACCACGATATGCAGGATGTTTCCGTTGCGAAGGGCGACGCTGCCGTTTCGGACGAGGACGATATCGACTGGGACGGCACCGTGCTTTCCGAAGCCTTCACCATGAAGCAGCCGAAGCACACGTACGTGCTGGACAACGAGCAGACCGGACAGCAGGTGATCGTGGATATGGGCGTGCTCCTTGGCCGCAAGCCTTCGGCCGAAGTGCCCGCCGGCGCCAAATCGGTCAAGCTGGAGGATCCGACGCGCACAATCTCACGCAACCATGCGGCGATCAGCTTCGACCAGGATGGCACGCTGTGGATAGAGGATTACGGTTCGCTCAACGGCACGTACATCATCCAAGACGATGTCGAAACCAAAGTGGAACACAAGCCGATGCAGCTGGAGGCGCCATGCACGGTGCGTATCGGCGACCAGTTCTTCCAATTCCGCAAACAGTGAGGGCGTTTGTCAGTGAAGACACGATTACGCTGACGGACTGCGTTGACGATTTGTGTTGACAGCGTCGGCGCGGACGGTTAGCGGTAAGACGATAAGGGGTTGTCACGGAGATTCCCGCGACAACCCCTTATGTTTCAAATGGTCTGATAATCGGCGTTAGCTCACTGCTGGCGCAGACGAATGGCCGCGTTGATGGCCGAATCGTTCAACTGGCCAAGCCAGGCAAGCAATTCCGGATAGATGTACGGATTGCGCGCAAGACACGGACGAAGCTCCGGCGCTTCGCTGGCGATACGGGCCATCAGCATCTGATCGGTGGTGGTCATGGCCAGTTCCGCGGTGAACCCCGCGTCTGCCGGCGATTCCTGGGCCGCGGCATACTGCTGTTCGGCATACTGCTGTTCCGGCTCGTTCTGCGGCTGGCTCGATGAATAATCGGCCACTTCGGACAAATCGGCGGGATTCATGTATGGGTCGACATACTCGGTCGAAGCCTCGTTAGACGCCGCATAGGCAGCGTCCTGACCGTATTGCTGGTTCACCGGCTGTTCCGGCTGATACTGCTGCTTCTGCTGGAACTGTTCCGCCACTGCCGGCTGATACTGCTGTTCCGGCTGGACCTGTTCGGCAACCGGTTCGGCCATTGGCTGGGCCGTCGGTTCGGCAATCGGCTGCGGCTGCACGCCATTTTGCGGAACCGGCCAGCCCATCGCCACCAGCTGCTGGCGGGCGCGCTCATCGCCGAATTCGGCGACCCAACGCTTCAGACCCGGGTACGCTCGCGGATTGGCAACGACATTCGCACCGAATTCCGGATTCTCGTACGCGATTTTCGCCAGGAACACGGGATCGGCGTTCGGATCCTGCACGGCCGCCACCGCGGCATCGAAATCGACCATCATGATCTCCTTGTCTCGTGGTCTGTAACCATCTTATTGAATGACTCGTAACGTTTGCAACGTACCGTCCAGCGCATCGTCGATATCCTCGTCATCGCCGATCTTGCTGACGTTCCAATCCTCGTCGCACGGCATATCGGAACGCATATCCACCACGATGACGGTGATGTTGTCGCGGCCGCCGGCGTTCAGCGCGGCATGTACCAGCATGTCCGCGGCCATCTGCGGGTCGGCGTGCGTCGCCGCGATCTCGGCAAGCTGCTCACGGCCGATCTGCGCATGCAGCCCATCGGAACAGATGATGAACCGTCCGTCCGCACGCGCGGCGTACCAGTCAGGCTGGATGCCGGCAGGCGCGCCGACACATTGCGTGATGATGTTGCGCGGAATGCAACGGCTCGCCTCATCGGGCAGCATCTGCCCCGAATCGATGGCGTTCTGCCGTTCCGAATGGTCGCGGGTGATGCACGTCAGCGAATCCGCCAGCCACGCGCCATTGCCGTCGGCGCGCATATGGTACGTGCGGGAATCGCCCACATTGACGATGTAACACCGTTCGTCGGAACATATCGCGTCATCGCCGACACGCGTCGGCAGCAGCACGCCGCTGATGGTAGTGCCCGCAACGCCGCCGAGCTGCTCACCCAGACGGAGCACCTCCTGCTGGGCAAGGATCAGCGTTTCGTCAATCGCGTCAAGATCGCGCGTCGGCAGTTCGGCCAAACGCGCGAACCGTTCCGCAACATCGGAACTGGCCTGCTTGCCGCCCTTGCCGCCACCCATGCCGTCGCACACCACATACACGCCGTGGCCTGCGCAGGCGCTGTCCTGGTTATCTTTCCTACGCAAGCCGATATTGCTGTTCAGACCGACCTCAATATGTTTGACGTTCATGAGTCCCGCCCTTTCACACCGATTTTCCGCAAGCGGATTTTCCGGAAGTGGAACATGTCTGCAAGCGATAGTTTCGCCCGCCACCTGCGGAACGTCGGCAGCGAGCCGAGCATGAACTTTCGTTCTTCGGCGATGTCATGCCAGTAGCGTTCCGCATGCTCCTGCGTGACATCGCCTCCGGAGAAGGCCGCGTAATCAGCCTCCCTGCCCAGCGCGAGCAGTGTATCGGCTTCGAAGCCCATCTGTTCGGCGATGGCCTGCGCCTGCTCGTTTCTGGTGCCTTGGACGTCAAGGCCGCTTTGCCGGGCAAGCGCCGCGACCGCCTGCCATCCGGCAGCGACGCGTTGCGATGCGCTGCCATGCCTGCGCGCCCGAGCCAGGGCGATCGACTTGATGGCGAGCAGCAGGCCGCAGACGATGAGCACCGTCCACAGAGGGCTGCCGTAGATGGCGACTTTTCTGACGATTCTGCCGAAACGCTGCCAGAACAGGCTCGTCGGCGTCTCGTCGGCCATGCTGCCGCCAAGCGACGTTTTGCCCTTGGCTTGGTTGTCGTCACGCAGCGGATCGGTAAGCGGCACCGGAGGCTGACGCACCAAGGTCTGCGGATTGGGCGGAGTGAGATTCTGGTTCTCGTCGGGAACCTTCGTTTCCTTCGGTGTCGGGTAGAACGCCACCCATCCGTAACCGTCCAGCTTGATCTCCACCCAAGCGGTCACATCGTTGCCGGTGAATTTCGTGGTGGTGGTTTTGCCATGCTTCTCGGTGCGGCTGTCACTGATCTCGCCCTCGTCGTTCTTCGGCAGGAAGCCCAGCACCACGCGGCTCGGCAAGCCGAGACTGCGGGCCATAAGCGCCATCGCGGAAGCGTATTGCTCGCTGTCTCCAACCATCGCACTGCCGGCGAGCAGCTGGTCGATACGATAGTTGCCGTGACCGGCTCTGGACGGGTAATCGCCATTCAAACCATGGGAGAACCAGCCGGATTCCCTGAGCTTGTCGGCAAGAGACTGCGCGGCCTCGCCGCCCTTGGACTGGCCGCCCGCAATCGCGGTGGCCAGCTTATCCACGCAATCGGGCACATCCTCCGCCTTGGGCTGGTTGATGGAGGAAGCATTCGCCTTGGCGATCTCCTTATCCGTCGGCGTCCGTGGAATGACGCCGGTTTCCGTATAGGACAATCCCGGAGAGGTGCGCGAAGGGTAGATCGCCGACATGGTGTCGGTGTTGTAGTAGAACGAATCGGCGTCCGACGATGTGGCGAACTTCACGCTGGAAGCCGCGCCGGCCATCGGCAGCCAATAGTCGCTCAAACCGTCATCGACCGTGAATTTCGCGGTGAACCGCTTGCCGGTGGCGTTGTTTGTGATGGAATCGCCCACACGATGGTAGTTGGAGGAATCCGAAGCCATGGTGGAATCGGACAGGTTCCACACATTGCCGTCGAAACGGTCCATAACCGCCAAACGCACCGTGGAACCGGCCGGCAGATCGTCGACGGTCAGCAGCACATCGTCCTTATGGTTCTTGATATACGAACGCATGCCGCTCAACGGGCTGGTGTAATCGTACGGGCTCAGCGGCGGATCATAATGGTCGCGCAGAATGGTGCGGTTTTGCCCGACCACCAAGCATCCGCCGATCGCCACAGCCGAAGCCAGCAGCACGATGACTACGGAACTGAGCCAACGGCCCAATTCCAACAGTTTCCAACGCGCGCTGACCCAGACCACCAGCACGACCGCCATAATCGTGCCGATCGCCATACGGTAGAAGCCGCTCGACGTGCCAAGCAGCGCGCAGATCGCGAGATTCGCCACGACGGGAACGACCGCGACCATCGTAAGCCGGCCATCCTCCGCAACCGCGAAGATACCGGCCAGCAGCGCGGCCCACAGGCAGATCGTCCACACGGCGAGCAGCGAGCCGTCGCCGGTGCCGGTCGGCGGGTCGATGGCCAGCAGGTATTTGAACGAGCCGAGCATCCGCATCCACCCTTGCGTCAACGTGCGCAATGTGGGAATGACATGGGCGATGGTGGTGCCATTCAGGAAGATGACCGGGCCGACCACCAGCTGCGCACACGCCATGAACAGCATCTGCCACCACAGGCGCAACGCGGGAACGAGACCGGCAAGCGCCACGAGCGAGCCGATGATGGTGGCGGGGATTGCGGCGCTCGTCCAAGACAGGGCGGAGCCGTATACGTCGATGAGGTTGCTGGCTGCGGCGATGGTCAGCAGGGCGGCGACCGTGAGGCTTGCGTATTGCGCGGCGTGTGGCTGGTTGGTGTTGGGCATGGCTGGGGACTTGCCGCTGCGGGACATCCAGATGACGGAGTGGGTGGAGTCCGCCCATGAGCCGGTGCCTGTGCCGGTCGCCATGCCAGTGTTGGTGTTGGCGGAGTTGGTGCCTGTGCCGGTGAGGTTGCCGGTGAAATTGCCGGTGTTGGTGAATGTGGTGCTCATGCCAGCACCCCCATGATCATGGGGAGGTCGTTGAGGTCTCCCACGGTTGCCAAGGTGAAGTCGGAGTAGCGTTTGATGGCGCGCGGTTGGCCGGTTGCGGCTTGAAGCACCACGCAGGTTGCGGAGCGGGGGAGTGCGAGGACCATGTGTTTGATGTCGTCGATGGTTTTGAGCCTGCCGACGGTGAAGAAGTAGAAGGATGCGTCGGGGGCATGTTCGAGAGTGGTTTGCGCGAGGTTGGGATTGTCGTCGATGTCAGGGTCGATGCCGCTGCAGCCATCGAGAAATTCCGTGGCGTTGCGCGGAATGGCGTGCGTGGAACCGGCATGCGCGGTGACTGGCCGGTTCTGCTGCAGGCATTGCACGCCGATGGAGGTGTGGACGGATACGGCCAGTTCGAATTCCTGGGAATCGATGTAATCATCCGGGTTCACGCTGATGGTCAGAGCGGTGTCGGTACGGCGGGTGGCTTCGTATTGGCGGATCATAAGCGATCCGGTTTTCGCGGAGCTGAGCCAATGCACGTTGCGCACGTCATCGCCGGGCTCGTATTCGCGCAGGCCGTAGAAGTCGAGGTCGTCGTCGACGATTTCGCCGCTTGGCTGACCTTCCAAATCGCGTGGAATGCCGGCGTTCAGGGTACTGAGCAGCACGGTCTGCGGATGAATGAACACGTTGATCTGGTCCACGAGTTTCTTTTCGTGGCGGATCAGACCGAACGGGTCGCCTTTGCGGATGGATAGCGGGCCGATGGGCAGCACCGCGCGGCTGACGGCGGTGAATTCCACAGTCGTCTGGCGTGACTGTCCTGCGGCGAGCATGGGAATGGCGAACCGTTCGTGGTTGTCTCCGATGGGCAGGTCGCCGCACGCCGACGTGGTGGGGGTGCGGCCTGGATTGTCCACGCAGACGTCGACTTTCACCGTGTCTGACACCGTGACGCGTCTGCTGGACACGTCGATGGTGGCTTGGAACGAGGTGTTGCCAAGGGAAAGCATGACCGCCGCGGCCAGCATGACCGCGAACACCACCGCCATGGCCAGCAGCTCATGCCACCCCAGCAGGACGAACGCCACCAGCGAGGCGACGGCGAGCGCCGTCACCGCCCAGCCAAGCGGCGACACGTATGAGGTGGCCAGTCGCTTGATGCGATGTTTGAGGCGGCGTAGGGATCGTTGGATGGTCCGTCTGCGCTGCACTGTGTGCGAATGCCGCATTCCTTGACCTTTCGGATTGTGTGGTGCGTATGCCGGGGTGGATTGTGTTTCAGGCGTTGGCGCCCAGGGTTGGGGCCGGCACGTCTTCGAGGATCTGGCCGATCATCTGTTCGGGGGTGTTTCCGGCGAAGGTGGCTTCGGCGGTGAGGGTGATGCGGTGCGCGAGCACGGGTACGGCGAGGTTTTTGACGTCGTCGGGCACTACGTAGCCGCGGTTGTCGGAGGCGGCCCATACGCGCGCGCAGCGGGTCAAGGCGAGCGCGCCTCGCATGGAGGAGCCGACTTGGATGCGTTCGTTGTGGCGGGTGGCTTCCACCAGTCGCACGATGTATTCGAGGATCGCGTCGTCGAGATGCACGGTTTCGCTGATGTTGCGCATGCGCAGCACGTCTTCGCCGGTGAGCACCGGATGCACGGTGGCGGCGCGGTCGGTGACGTTGACCTGTTTCAGGATGTTGACGCTCACGTCGTGGCTTGGATAGCCGATGGTGGTTTTGATGAGGAAACGGTCCATCTGCGCTTCCGGCAGCTTGTAGGTGCCGAGCTGTTCGATCGGGTTCTGGGTGGCGATGACCATGAACGGCTGCGGCACCGGGTGGGTGACGCCGTCGACGGTGACCTTCTGCTCTTCCATGACTTCGAGCAGTGCGGACTGTGTTTTCGGTGAGGCGCGGTTGATTTCGTCGGCGAGCACGATGGACGCGAAGATTGGGCCTTCGCGGTATTCGAATTCGCCGCGCTTCTGGTCGTAGTAGGTGACGCCGACCACGTCGGACGGCAGCAGGTCCGGGGTGAACTGGATACGTTTGAACGACATGTCGATGGAGTTGGCAAGGCCTCGCGCCAGCTGGGTTTTGCCGGTGCCCGGGTTGTCTTCGAGCAGGATGTGCCCGCCGACCACCATGGCTGTGGCGCATTGGCGGATGGGCGCTTCCTTGCCGACCACGACCTGGGAGACGTTGTCTACGAGCTTGGCGAACTTCTCATGGAATTCGGTGATGTCTTTGCTGGGTGCGGTCATCATGGACGTGTCGATGACCGGCTGGGATTGTTTGACGGGCTGTACAGGCTGGCTGGGCTGGACGGGTTGGGTTGGCTGGACGGGCTGCTGCGCGGGCATTGCGACTGCCGGATTGGCGGCCGGTTGGCGAAGGTTCTGCGGCATCGGCTGACGGAACCGCGGCTGGTTCGGCGTTGCCGGGGCGGACTGTTGCGGCAACGCCGGTTGGGTGGTGCCGTGCGCGCTCAGCAGCGTGCCCTCCGGATCCTCATCGGCTTGCGGCTGCTCCGGCAGATTCGGCGTGTGGAACGCCGGCTGCTGCTGGCCGGGTTGGCTGGGAACGCTTGGATTATGGCCGATGGAACCCAGCTGGGTGGCGTCATCGAAATCGTTGCTCATGGGTTGCTCCTTGCTTGTTGTGTTGCTCGTGTGGATGGTTCGTTGTGTTTGCGATTGCTGTGATCGTCCGTTTCACCATCTGGCGTAGTAGGCCAGGCCGCGGATCCAAGGCTTGGATGCGCCGTCGACGGTGGACAGGGCGATGGAGGATGCCACAGGCCGGTCATTCCGCGTGGCCGCTTCGCCTTCCGTGGACGCGTCAGAATCCGATGGTTCCGACGGTTTTGATGGTTCTGAAGGTTCCGACGGTTCGGGTTTCGGCGTGGGAGCCTTGTACCTGTCATGGTCCAGCAGTGTGCCGCCATTGTCCTCGTTGTTGAGCGCGGTGTCGGTGCCCACCACCTTCGCCTTCCACGCGTAATCGGCTCCGGTCGGCAGCACATCCTTGACGTTCAGTTTGTCGGAGCCCAATGCCCAGGCGACGTCATAGGATTTGCCGTCCGCGGTGAAGGTGATCACGGTTTTGCCGGGCTGGCCGTACATGTTCACCGATCCGCCGCTGACCTTGATGATGTTCGGATCATTGGCGTCCCACGTCAGCATCGGCGCGTTGACGGCGGCCTTCACCTTGCGGACGTATGCCGGATCGGCCCTGCCGGACTTGGAGGTGCTTGCCGCGCCATTGAAATGCTGCGTGACGGAGCCCGAGGAACAGGACTGCCATTCCTTGAGCGGGAAATCGTGCGATCGTTCGGAAGCGCCGGCATGGTAGGAGCCGAGTCCGTCCGCGCTCACCGTGAACCCGTCGGCGTGGCCGTTCTCCTTCCAACTGACTACGCACACGTCGTCATGCCCCTTGACGCTGACCGATTCGGGCGCCTTCACCGCGTATTTCGGTGTGAAACGTACGGTCGAATCGTCACTGGTCGTTTTCTCCTTGCCGACCACCGCCGCCTTGATGGTGTATTCCCTGGTGTTGAGATCATGATCCGGAATCTTGAAATCGTAGGATCCGGAACATCCGTCGATGCTTGCGCTGACATCTCCGGAAATCTCGACGGCCTTGCATCCCGCGTTGCGGGTGTTGCCCACGGATTCGACGGTGACGGTTCCCGTGGTGTCGTCGTTCGTCACGGAGATCTTCGGCGCATCGGGCTTGCCCCACGGCTTGACCGCGTCGGACGCCTTGGACGGTTGGCTCCAATTCACCTTGTTGTGGGCGCGTACCGTAGCCGTGTACGAGTCGCCGTCGGAAATCGCGTTGTTATCGAAAACAAAATCGATTCCGGTGGAATTTGTCGTCTGCTTGGACGGTGCGTTCCTGCCGGACAAAGTCACCTCGTAATTGTTCACCGACGAGAAATTGCCGTCCGGAGCCTTCCACGTGACGCTCACCGTGTTGCCCTTCACACTGGCCGTCACATCCGTCGGCGCATCAGGCAGCTTGTCCGGCGTGCCCTCGACGGCGTTGGAATCCTTGGACCAGCCGACCTCGTTCCTGGCCTGCACCTTGAACGAGTAGGTCTTGCCGTTCTTCAACCCGTCGATGAGACAGGAGGTTTTCTGCCCGCACGAGCGCTCGCCGGACGCGTCTCCGCCCCACATCACCTTGTATTCGGTGATCGGGCTGCCGTTGGCCGAACCGGCCGTCCAGCTCAGATTCACGGCGCCATCCTGCGGGTCGCCGGACACCGCGGAAAGCAGCGGCGCATCAGGCTTGTCCATCACCGAAACGCTGATGGTGCCGGTCACCTCACGTTCCTTTGTTTTGGTGGCGTCGCGCACGGTGACGACCACCTTGTTGGTGTTCGCGCCGATGTCGGAAGCCGCCCTGATGGACACCACGCCGTTGGACGGGCAATCCACCGTCAGCTTCGACGCGCCATCGGACGTGCATCCGGTCACCGTCAGCGGAGTGTCGGGGAACGGATTGTACGCGTCGGACAGCAGATTCACCTGCTCGCTGGAACCGGCCTTGATTTTCACGGTCTTCTCGGTGACACGGGCGAGCGGCCTGTTGGACGCGGTGACGCGCACGGTCATACCGGCGCTCACCGTACCCTTCGCATATTTGATTGAGACGGGCACGCTCACCGTGGTGCCCGGCGTGGCCGTCTTGTCCGCGGACACGGTCAACGTGCCGGAGGGAGACACTCTGGCATCCACACTGCCGGAATTCACGCCGCCGGAATACGAGTACTGCTTCTCATCCTCGTACAGGCCCGACGTCGAATGGGTCAGCGCCGTCAGATCGATGGTAGTGGCCTTCTCGCCGGCCACCACATCGACGGTGGAGGACGAGAACGTCGGCGGCGGAACCTCACGTCCGATCACCGTGATCGGAAGCGTGAGCACCGCCGAATTGACGATCTTCACCTTGTCGTTCTTGTCTCGCTTGCCGTCCACCGCGGTGAAGGTGATGGACGCGGGACCCGCGTAATCCTTCGGCGCGGTGAACCTCAACGTCTGGTCGTTGACGTACAGGTCGCCGTCCGCGGCCTTCGTGGCGCTCACCGAATCGGCGCCGTCCACATACGCGGTCTTGCCCGCGCCCACACGCACGTAGTCGGCGATGTTGATGGTGATGGTCTCACGCGCATTGACCTTCAACGCCGGCGCCTTCGGACGCAGAACCGGCGGAAACACGCCATATGCGGGCACTTGGATGAACGCGGTGGACGTGATGCCGTACGTCGTGTTCGTGACGGTGTACGGCACCGCGCGCGCCTCATCGGTCAGATCAACGGTGATGATGGTGGAATCCTTGCCGCCCTTGACATGCGCATGGTCGGTCGCGGAAGGATCCACGCCCACCTGAAGCTCGTCGGCGGTGCCGGACGGATTGGCAATCCACTGCGAAACGTCCACGTCCACGGATTTCTTGTCGATCGTGGCGGCGGCCGGAACACGGTAATCGTACGCGGTCGGCGGGTCGATGGCGGCGTTCTCGTCGACATTCACCGTCAACGTCGCCGAATCGGACAGGCCAGCCTTGTCCTTGACGGTGTAGACCACGTAATACGTGCCCGCCTGCTTCGGCGTGGTGAATGACAGCATGTTGTCAACGACCTGAATGCCGCCGATGCCTTGCGATTCCACGTCCTTGGCCACGGTCAGATCAGTATTGTCCCCGGAAATGTCGTTCTGCGCCACCGGCACGGTGGCCGCGGTGTTCGGACGCAGCGTGATCTCGTCGTCGCGCGCGTACACACCCGAATCGGCTCCGGATTTGAACACGCCCACACGCACCTGCGCGGTGGCCCTCTGACCGGTCCAATCCTCCACGGCGTAGGAGAACGTGTCCGTTCCGGACGAATCGGCATACGCCTCATACACCAGATACGTGGCGCCCACCTCGCTGATACGGCCCAGTTTCGGCGCTTTGTTGCCCAAGCCGAGCAGCTGCACGTCATCGCCGTCAGCGTCGATGCCGGTGAGCGTGATCGGAATCTGCACCTTCTGCCCGGCCGCCACCTGCGCCTCGACGTCGGACGGTGTCGGAGCCGCCTTGTTGGACGCGTCCTTCTGATGCACGTTGATGGTGATGGTGGCCGAGGCCGCGTTGCCGAGATTGTCCTTCACCGTGTAGGTGACGGGGAAGGAGCCGGTTTGTCTGGTGGCCTGATAGCGCACGGTGTCGCCGGACACGAACACCAGACCCTTGAACGTGTTCTTGTCATACTGCAAGTCGTTCTGCAGGCTCACCGTGGTGCCGTCGGAATACGTGACATGGTCGAGCACGTCCACGGACACGATGCCTTCGGTGCGCACCTGTGTGGTGATGTTCTCGGCCTTCGGCACGGAATTCGACGTGGTCAGCGCCGGCGGCTGCAGGACGATGACGCCGGTCGACGATCCGGCCGCGTTGGCCACGGTGTAGGAGATCCGCACCGGCTCGGTCGGCACCTGACGCGCGGTGATATAGACGCGCTTGTTGCTCACCACACCGGTTTTGATGCCGCTTTGCGCGTCCGCGGTGACGCTGGTCACCGACAGCACGCCGCCCATCGGGTCGACGTCGTTGGCAAGCGGCTCCACGATCGCGGTATTGTCCGCGCCGAGCAGCGCCACATCGTTCGCCGCGATCGGCTTGGCGGCGTCTCCGGCCACCGCCTGCACCTCCACACGAGCCAGACCGGTCGACGGAATGGAACCCTGCGTGATGGTGTACGGCACATAGTAGGTGCCGGGATTGGAGGCGGTGAACGTGATCGACATGTCGGTGGCGTTCATGGTGGTGGCCGCGCCGGACGGCGTCTCCACCGCGGTCAATTCGGCCGGTTCGACGGACGTGCCGTGCACGTACGGTTTGAGCGCGATGGTGGTGCGGGTGTCGGGCGTGGTCTGTTTGACCACGGGGTCGATGACCGCGCCCAGCGTGTTCGCCGGCTTCACGGAGAAGTAGATCATGCCGATGCCGGTCTGCTGGCCGTCGGACACCGTGACCTCGATGCCCGCCCTGCCGGACGACATCGAACCGGCGTTGAAGACCAATTGTCCGTCGGCTCGCGTGGACACCGTCACCTGATCGGTGTTCTGCGGCGATGCCGACACCAAGGTCAGCGGATCGCCGTCGGGGTCGGAGAAGCTGCCCAACGCGTTCGCGGTGTACGAAGCACCCTGCTCCACGTCGATTTCCGGCGGAGTGTCGCTCTGCAGCGGCGCATGGTCGTCGCCGCCGGCCAGCGTGAGCGACACGGTGGCGCTGGACGTCTGCCCGCGCCCGTCGGAAATCTCATAGCTGAAGGACACGTTGCCCGCGGCGGCACCGGAGGCGTCGAGCTGCAGATACCGGCCGTCATACACGGGGGAGACGGTGATGTTCGCGCCATCCGGAGCGCTCACCGACGTGATGCGCAGCACGGAACAGTCGGTCTGCTCGTCGTTGCGCAACACGTCGAGAATCTGCTGCGATCCCACGCGCGCGCCGAACGAATCGTCCACGGCCTTGATCTGCCCCGACTGCGCCGAACAGTTCTTGCTGAAATTATGCTGGTTGTTGGCGCTGTCGTTGTTCTGCTGCTGTTGCTTCGACTGCTTGGTCTCCACCTTGTTCCACTGGATTTTGATGACCTTGGTGGACTCCTGCGGATTCCACACATTGCCGTTGACCACGTCGTTGAGCACCACCAGACGATGGTTGGTGCGGAACACGAGCTGCGAGGTGGGATTGACATCTTCCAACGAGGAAAACTGTGCGTCCTTGTCGTTCGCCGCGCACACCCTGATGTAATTGTTGGCCTTCTGCGCCCACGCGGCGAACACGCAGCCATTGGTGGACACCGGCTGCACGGCATCGCCCTTGCCGGCATTCGGCAGCTGCGTGACCTTTTTACTACCCAAATCGACCATGGCGATGCCCCGCGGCGTGGAAACCGCCACCCAGCCAGTCTGCCTGCCATCCGTGGACGGCGCCTGCAACGTCGCCTGACCCTGCAGGCCGATATCCGCGCTGCCCTTCGGCCAGAACACCTTGCCGGCACCGGCTACGACCGGCGTCTTGCCGACCACGGTGAACGATTCGACATTCGTGGCGCCCTTAATCGTCGCATCCTTGCCGGGCGTTCCCTGAGGTCCGTCGACACTGAGCACCGCGCCGTCGGACGCGCGATAGCCGTAGACGACACCGTCATGCGTCACCGCGATACGGCCACCCGACCCCAGCTTCATCTTCGGCGAATCGGTGGTCGGATTCATGGATTTCACATCATCTGCTGACCCGACCCACACATTGCCCGTCTTGACGTTGATGAACGCCGCGGTGTTGCCTCCGACGACGGTCCGCATATCCGATTTGATGGTGGTGTTGCCGCTTTCGCTGACGGTGGAGGCCTCGATGTTGCTGGCCTTCGTACCTTCGGAGATCACGGTGGAGCCATCATGCTGGGCCACGTCGAACCGGGCCGCAGTGGAGGCGACGCCCGCATCGGCGTCCCGGTTGCGCACGTTGAAACGGGCGGCCTTGCGGTCTTTGAGCGAAGTGACCCACACGGTGCCATCGTCGAGCTGCACGTGACGTTGCGTCACCGAACTGACGATGACGGCCCCGGCGACGATGCCCAGCAACAGCAGCAGCATGACGATCGGCGTGATCCACCGGCGACTGCCGGAAGGCAGCAGCTTGCGCAGCATCGACCCGAATCGCAACTGCCGTTCGTACGATTGCGCCGACTGGTTCTCGGCGTTCCTATGCTTGCTCATCGACTGGCTCTTCCCTGATTGTGCCCAAACTTTGCTTGACCGCGCATCCAACCGCATGCGCCTACCTGTTTGCCCGCATGCATGCCGGGCTGTATTGGTTCGTATCGGTTCATGTCACCCGCATCCGGCCGCAAACTCACGGCTTGGCCGCGCACGCGATCATGGGATTCTCGGACATCTGCCGGTCCGCGCGAACCAGACTCACCTGCACGCACGTCTGCGCGCCGTCGGCCGGATCGATTTCGATACTCGTCGACTCCGTGGTGGTGCCCTGCGCGTTCGGGTCGGTTCCCGAATCGCCGACCAGCGACCACGCGTACGAATCGCCATCCTTCGGCGAAGGATTGACCCATGTGAACCGCACTTTGCCGTCGGCGGTGTATTCGCCCGTAAGATCCTGCACGCTCGGCACACTGCCCGACGTGATCGCCGAATCGGGATCGTCCTCGGCATGGTTCTGGGCGCCATGGTTCTGCACCTGCACCTTGCTGTTGTCGGAAGCCGCATCCATATTCGGCATGACGACGGTGACGAACGCCAACGCCATCACGACCACGGCGGCCGCCGCAGCAACCGTGACGGCCAACGGCTTCGCCCACCGGGCATGCTGTTTCGCAACCGGGGCGGACTGGTCGAATGCGGAAGTCTGCGCGTACATGTTCTGCGGATAATCCGGCACACCCTCGACGGTGGTCTGCACGGCACGGCCATACAAGGCCTGTTGCACGCGCTGCATGTCGCGCGCGAACTCCAACGCGGAATAGTAACGATCCTCGGGCGCACGGCTCAAAGCCTTACGCAACACCCGTTCCACTTCGGCCGGCACGTCGGAACGGTTGAGTTTGGGCAGCGGATTGTTGAGAATGACGGACTTGAGCCGTTCGGCCCGCACCTGCCGTTGGGAATCGCCCAGCACATCGGCATAGAAATACTCGTACGGCGATTGGCCGATCAGCATGGCGAACAGCGTGGCGCCAAGCGAATAGATATCGGACGATTCATTGCCGCCACCGCCTTGGGCAAGCACCTCCGGCGCGGCCCACGCGATGGTGAAGCCGACACCCGGACGCCCATAGACGGTCCCGGCGATGCCGAAATCGGCGAGCATGGGCATATTGTGCGCGTTGATGAGAATATTGCTGGGCTTGATGTCTCGATGGATGATGCCTTTGCGATGCGCGGTGAACAGCGCGCTCGCCAGATCGATACCGACGGTGAGCATCTGGTCGGCGGTGAGACGGCCATGCTCGAGGAACGTCTTGTAATTGCCGCCCGGAGCGTATTCGAACACGGTGTAGCCGCGCCCGTTGACGGTCACGCCGTTCTCATAGACGGAAAGAATGTAGGGGTGTGTGGAGATCTGCCCCATGAAATTCGCTTCGGAACGGAAGCGGACCGCGGCACGTGGGTCGAGCGTGTTCTTGCTGATTTTGATGGCCACCTGACGGGCCGGGGAAAGCTGCTGGTACAGGTACACGTCGGCTTCGGAACCGGAGCCCAGCCGTTTGATCAGTGTGTAGCCGGGAATCTGAGGGGGAATGCTCCTTGAGGCTTCCATGCTTCCTCTTTCTTGTAGTTCCTGCCCGGTTCCGTGCGTTGCGTCTATGCTTCGACCGTACTCGTCGTCATGGGCAGGCCGTCTGTTCGCTGTTGAACCTTCCCGGGCTGCGCCGCTAGTCAATCTTATTGGTGGCGGTGTCCGAAAAACTTTGTAGAGGGTATCGATGTCCATATATAAAGATGGCGGTGTCCACGATGACGTTTTCAGGACGGCTTCGGACGATGATATGCGATTCGTGGCCGGACCGTTCGGCTAAGCTGGGGAGACATGATGGATGTGGACGATCTCGATGACGCGACATTGGTTGCGGGGGCACCCCGCAGCGGCAAGACCCGGTTCGCGCTTGACATGCTGGTCGCCGCGATGAAGCGGCATGGCGACGCGTACGCCGTGATGACGGTCTCCGGCAGACAGGTGGCCGACCGGCTCGGCGACACCGTGATCCGCGAACTGTCCGCGATCTCGCAGGCACGCCCCGTCACCACCCTGCCAGCCGTCGCGTTCCGCATCATGACCGCCGTGCGATCGCATGCCGGACAACCCCTGCCGAAACTGCTCAACGGGGCCGAACAGGACGTGGTCATCCGCCGTGTGCTCGCTAGGCATGCCGAACATGCCGAGCACGGCGACGAATGCTCCACCTGCGCGCTATTGCGCACCTACTTCGTGGTCGCCGACTGGTCGGGCATGGTGGTGGACGACGCCACCGACGCCTTCGCCAACCAGCTGCGCGACATGCTTGCCCGCATGAACGAGATCGGCGCGAAACCGGAACTCGAAGACATGCTGATCGCCCGCGCTGCCGACGAGCACGGCACGCTCGACGAACGACGCGAACGACTGCGCGTGCAATGGCGGCTCGCCTTCGCGCTGCGCGCCGAATACAACCAGGCCATCAACGAGGCATATCCGGACCAATACCGTCTCGACGCCTCGCAGCTCATGATCGACGCCGCGGCCGCCGTGAACGAAGCCGAAACGTCCGACCTGCCGAAACTCGTCATCGTCGACGATTTCCAGGACGCCACACTCGCCGGCTTCGACTTTCTCACCGCATTGCGCAACCGTGGCGTGCGACTGTTGCTCGTCGGCAACCCCGACGAGGCGGTGCAGACGTTCCGCGGATCGTACCCTGAATATTTGTTCAACATGGCGCAATCGCGATTGGGCGCGCGACTGGTACGGCTGGAACCGTCCCATATGGCCGAAGGCACGGACCTGGCCGCGGTGGCGAGCCGCGTGAGCCTGACCATCGCCAGCACGGAATCGACCGACGACGCGCTGGCGAACCGCCCCGGCAAAATGCCGGCCATCGCCATACCGGAGACGCACGACGGCAGTCTTGAAGCCGCGATGTACCGTTCCACCGTCGAAGAACTCGACGACGTGGTGTGGAAAATCAAAACCGAACATCTCGAACACGGCCGCGACTGGAACGACATGGCCGTGATCGCCCACGACAACGCCACCGTGCGCACGTTCGGCGAACGGCTACGCGCCGACGGCGTGCCCGTACGCTATTCGAGCGTGACCCGCCCCCTCAAGGACGAACCGTTCGTGCAGGGCCTGTTCTCCATGATCGAACTGGCCGAACTGAAACGGCAAGGCATCGCCACCTCGTCCATGAACCTCGACACGGCCGGCGCATACGTGCGCTCACGCGTCGCATCAATCATGAACTCGCCGCTGATCACCACCCCCGGCGAACGTCCGGCTCGGCTGTGCGTGGTCGAATCGGCGATGAACGCGCTCGGCTCGCTGGCCACGGTTTTGCATGACGATACAGCCGATCCGACCACGTCCGACACGTCCGGACGCGCGCTGCTGCCACAGCTGATCGACGATTGGAACGATTACGTCGAAGCCTTCCACACCGCACGCGCGGCGGCATCGGCGTCGGACGCGGAAAACGCTGCCGACATGGGCCTGCCGGCAATCGACACCGACGACCGGCTGATGACGGGAGAGCGTGCCGCTGAGGATGCGGACGAACCATCCTTCGGCATGAACGCGCTGTACATCCTGCTATTGGAAGGCGACACCGACCGCGTGCTCGACGCGATCGCCTCCGTACTGGGCCGCAAAGACCCCCAAGCGCAAGCCTTCGCACGCCTGTGGAAAACGCTCGACGATACCCTGCGGTCGGAGGCACGCCTGACATCCCACGAACCGCAATACATGCTCGACTGTGCATGGCAGGCGTTCGGCAAAGCCGAAATCTGGCAGAAAACGGCGTTGCGCAACAACGCCGAAGGCCGCGCGGCCAACGACCGGCTCGACACCGCGATGCGCCTGTTCAGCTACGCGTCCGGCGGCGAATCGAACGGCGTGACGGCAGCGCACACCATCGACGCGTTCATCGAACAGGTCCGCGCGCTCGCCATCGAAGCCGACTCCCTGGCGCACACCGCGCCGATCGATCAGGCCGTGACGCTCACCACGCCCGCCGGAGCTGCCGGAAAACATTGGAAACTAGTATTCATGCCTGCGTTCCAACAAGGCCAATGGCCGAACCTCTCACCGCGCAACACCCTGTTCGGCGGGGAGGAACTCGCCGACATCATGCTGCATGGACGACTGTCCGACGACATCGTCACTTCCGCAGGCCGCGAAAACGCGCAGCTCGCCGCGGTGCTCGCCTCCGAACAGAAAAGCCTCCTTGTGGCGCTCACCCGCGCCGATGAGCGCGTGACGGTAAGCGCGGTCCTCAACGAAGACCATGTGCCGTCCGACTTCCTCTACGGCTACCTGCCGGAATGGTTCGACCGCGACCGGGATGCCGATGCGGAAACACGCGTGTACACGGCGGTCGGCGAGGCCGGCGAATACGCGGGACTGGAGGCCGACCCACGTGGCCTGGTCGCCGCCTCGCGAAGCGTGCTGGCCCATGCGCCGACCGATTCCCCCCAAGCGCGCGATGCCGCGCAAGCCTTGGCGTTGTTGGCATCGCATGGCATCGCCGCCGCGAATCCCGACAATTGGGCGTTCCTTACGGAACATGCGGGAGCCGACGATATGACGGAAATCGACGGCAAGATGGAATCTGACGGAAAAACGGAGCATGCCGACAAGGCGAAGCTTATCGAACAACCGGAATCCATCGAAAAAACGGACGGCCAATCCGACGTGGTCACCCTTTCTCCATCCGCCGTGGACAGTTTGTGGGCGTGCCCGGTGTGCTGGATGCTGGAGAACCGTTTCGCCGGCCCACGCATGGGCAGCGCGGCCACCAGCTTCGGCTCGCTCATCCACGCCGTCGCGCAACAGGCCACCGAAGCCGGCCTCGACCTGCCCCAAAACCACACCGCGGTAAGCGACGAGGACAACATCGACGAAATCACCCAATGGATGATCGGCCGATACAAGACCCTACGTGGCGACCTCAACGCCATCGACGACCCCGAGGAACGGTACAAGGCGCTCGGCAAGGACGCGAAGGCGTCGGTCGCATTGCGCAACATCGCCACATATTTCGTCAAGTCGAACCGTACGGGATACCCGTCGAACAACACCGAAACCATCACCGTGGGAACATTGGACCATGCCGAAGCGGAACGGCAGTTCGCCGCGCGATTCGACTTCGACGACATCCTCGACGCCTACAACGCCATCGACGGCAACGCTCCGATCTCCCGCGACGAACTCATCGCCATCATGGGCGCGCTCGTCGACGGCTGGCCGGAAACCGGCATGAGCGACCGGCTCACCGTACGCCTGTCGGGCAGAATCGACCGTCTTGAACACCGCCGTACCGCAGACGGCCGCGAACAGGTACGGCTGATCGACTACAAAACCGGCAAAGTGCCGAACGGACGCTCCCTGTTCAGCGACCTGCAGCTCGTCTGCTACCAGCTGGGCCTCGCATTCCCGGAACACGGCGGAAAACGCGGCGCGCAGGCGATCGCAGCCATGCCGGACATCACCCAAAGCGCCCTGTTCCACGTCATGGAATACGCGGCACCCGCGCCACGCAAAGGGCAAGGCGACGAAGCGTACCACCAGCAGGCGCTGTTCGCCGGCGGAAGCATCAACGCGGGCGATTTCATACCCCGCAAATACGTGCCCAAAATGGCCAGCGTCTTCACCAGCGGCCTCGACGACGTCGAACGGCCGGCGCAGGTCAGCGAAGAACATTGGAAGCAACTTCTGGAATCGCGGTCGAAGATGACGGTATGGTCGCTGACCATGATCGCCCGCGTCTTCTATGCGGCCGCGGCGAGCCGGGCCACCCGCATCACCGCGCGTCCGACCGCGGAACACGTCGGATACTGCAGAACGTACGGCAGTGGGGTCTGCCCGGCCTGCCAAGGCGAGCAGAACACCGTATTCGAAAGGACCGTGGCATGAACGGGAGTAACGGTATGAACGGAAGCATGTCAACGAACGGGGCCACAGCAAAGGGCGATGCGATGGGCACTGTGCCGGCCGCCACGCCGAAATTCACCGACAGTCCGGAACAGGCCGCCGTCATCCAAGCCCCCTCATACGAGGACGTGGTCGTGGTGGCGGGCGCCGGCTCCGGCAAAACCTACACCATGACCCGCCGCATCATCACCCTCATCGACCAGGGCATCAGTCCCGAGAAGATTCTGGGCCTGACCTTCACGCGCAAAGCCGCCTCCGAACTGCTTTCGCGCGTCTCCGCTGCCGTGACACGCAACCAAGCCGGACGCGGTACACGCGTCGCCTTCCTCAAACCGGAAGTCTCCACCTATGACGCGTTCTTCCAAACCATCGTGCGCCAATACGGCCTGCTCGTCGGCTTCGACCAAAACACGCAGCCATTGAGCGAAGCCGGAGCGCTGCAGCTCATCCACACCGTGCTCGACAAGCACATGGACCAGCTCATGGCCTTCGACCAAGGCGGCGACGAACTCGGCAAATTCTCCACCATCGCCGGCAACGTGTTCACCCTATCCAACGCCATCGCAGGAGCCATGATCGGCAGCGACTGCACCAGCTTCGACGAAGCCGTGGAACGCGTGCGCGCATGGGATAAGGCGTTTGTGGCGCAAGTG
>ERZ506459.46-NODE-46-length-23019-cov-7.3782_pt1 | contig 23019 bp, 10 predicted proteins | sample MGYA00513051_ERZ506459 | MGnify/ENA metagenome assembly ERZ506459
TATATGCGAAATAGTGGTTTTTTGAATGGTTTTAGTTAGTTAGAATAGTTTTAGTTAGTTTAATATAGGTTTATAGCATTTGAGTTCAATTTTAAATGAACATATTATGATTGAAAAGATCATGATTAATTGGTTTTCTAGGAATGGTGCGTAGGGATACGCGCCATTCTCTTTAAAGGTAACTAAGATTGTTTTTCGGGCTTAATAATTAATTGACAATTTGGAAAAGTGATAAAATCTAAAAATATAATAACATGAACAGAACGAATTTTTTCATATCCCTGGCTCTTGCGATGTTTGCAATGGTGGGGAATGCGGCTGCCAGTCAGGCTGACCCGCAAGCTGACGGAAATTTGCCGGCTCTGCGTGTAGAAGGCAAGAATCTGGTTGATGCCAACGGCAAGACCGTGGTGCTGCATGGTGTGATGGATACGCCCAACCGCTACTTCAACGGCTGGCGATGGCAACAGTGGAAGGCTGACTATTCGGAAGCCGACATCCAGCCTTGCCTGGAATATTTCTCCAAGCAGTTTGCTGCCATCACCGACAAGGAGCAGGGGGCTTACTGCACCGTGTTCCGTCTGCACATGGATCCCTGCTGGACCAACGATCCATCGAAGAAGGCAGAGAACGAGGCCGATATCTCGGCATTCAACATGGCGCGCTATCGCCTCTATCTCCAGAAACTCTATATCCCATTAATTAAGGATGCCATCGCCCACGGACTCTACGTCATCGTGCGTCCACCGGGTGTATGTCCTGGAGACATCAGCGTAGGCGATAAGTACAACCGCTACCTGAAGTCGATATGGAAGGCCTTTGCTGCCGATGAGTATATCCAGCAGAGCTCAGGCATCATCTCCATCGAGCTAGCCAACGAGCCGGTGAGGGTTCATCTGAGTGATGGCTCTAATTCGGATAAAGCACTGCATGATTACTTCCAGCCGGTGGTTGACGAGATTCGCGCACAGGGCTTCAAGGGCATCATCTGGGTGCCGGGTGCGGGCTATCAGAGCCAGTATCAGAATTACGCCAAGTATCCTATCACCGACAGTGAGGATAATTTCTCGTATGCCGTACATGTATATTCCGGCTGGTATGGCAACATGACCGACAAGAACTGCAATCACGATACCTTTATCCGCAACTTCAAGAGTCAGGTGCCGATGGTAGAGACGAAGCCTATCATGGTAACGGAGATAGACTGGAGTCCGGAAGATCCTGACAAGGCGAGCGAAGGTCACTACAACGAATGGGGTCAGTGGACTCAGCCAAACCTGGGCAGCTGGGCAACGGCATCCACCTCGAAATGGGGCTTGGCATGGAAGGCGGTGCACGACCATTACGGCAACATCGGTATGACTATCACCCATCCTCAGGAGTATTACGACATAGACGAGTATCTGAAGACCGGCAAGGTAATACCGGGCTTCCAGAATGCCAAGAAGCACAAACTCTTTGAAGAGTGCTGCGGCTATGCCTGCATGAACTGGTACAAGGAATGGTACATGAAACAGACGGATACGGGAATTGAGCAGAATGTGAACGATGAAGAAGTTATCGCCACCTATTATTATAATATAGCTGGTGTAAAAGTGAATAAACCTGAAAAAGGTCTTTATGTAGCAAAACAATTGTTAAAGGGCGGAAAGACTCGTTCTTACAAAGTTTGTTATTAACGGCAAAGTATCTGTTACAAGAGACAAAGTGTATCTGAAATGAAACAAGTATCTTTGCACCCGTGAATAGACAATCATATAAATATGTGAATGCATAAACTATAAAACATAAATCAAAAATGAATAGAACATGATTGAACAAGTGTTAACAATGAAACGGACAGCAGCCTTATGCTTGGTGGGAGCTTTCTGCAGCCTGAATGCTCAGGCACAGAATATCCAGGTCAAGGGTAATCTTGTTGACGGTACAGGTGAGCCTCTGATAGGTGCCACTGTAAAAGTGAAAGGTAATGCCAGCGTCGGTGCGGTCACCGACTTTGATGGTAATTTCAGTATCAGTGTTCCTTCAGAGAATTCTACCCTCGTATTTACATACGTAGGTATGAAGACCAAGGAAGTAAAGATTGGTAAGAAGAGAGAGTTCAAACTTACTCTTGAAGACGACAACGCCATCGGCGAAGTTGTAGTCGTTGGTTATGGTCAGCAGAAGAAGGCTTCTGTCGTAGGTGCCATCACCCAGACTACTGGTGAGGTTTTGGAGCGTGCAGCTGGTGTCAGCGACGTTGGTTCAGCCTTGACAGGTAACCTCCCAGGAGTTGTTACAATCCAAGGCAATGGTATGCCTGGTGAGGAGGAACCTCAGATTATCATCCGTGGTTCTAGTTCATGGAACAATTCCGACCCTCTCGTTCTCGTTGATGGTATTGAACGTCCTCTGAGCAGCGTGGACATCTCTTCTGTGGAGAGCATCTCTGTACTGAAGGATGCTTCTGCTACTGCAGTCTATGGTGTGAAGGGAGCTAATGGTGTCATCTTGGTTACCACCAAGCGTGGTCAGGAAGGCAAGGCTAAGATTGACGTTGGTTTCAATGCTACGTTGAAAGCTCCTTCTAAGTTGCCTAACAAGTACGACTCTTATGATGCGTTGATGCTTCGCAACCAAGTGGTAGAGCGTGAACTGGGCATTTATCCTGAAGGTGTTTCATATCTTCGTCCTCAGTCTTTTATAGACAACTATCGAAACCAGACTACGCAGGAGCAGCGTGAACGTTATGCCAATGTGGATTGGCAGGATGCACTTTTCAAAAAGTCTGCTATGTCTTATAATGCCAACGTGAACGTGAGTGGTGGTACAAAATTCGTTAAGTACTTCGCTTCTGCTGATTTCGTGCATGAGGGTGACCTCTTCCGTGTGTATGACAATGGTCGTAATTACAATTCTGGCTATGGATACAATCGTATCAATGTTCGTAGTAACTTGGACTTTGCCATCACTAGTAGCACTACTTTGAAGGTAAATGTGGCTGGTAGCAATGGCTTAAGAAAAGCTCCTTGGAGTAACATGAGCAATAGTGAGTGGCAGATTGGTCAGCAGTGGGCTGGTGCTTATAACATCGCTCCAGATGTGTTCTTGCCACAATATTCTGACGGCACATGGGGATTCTATCCAGCTGCTTCCAATGTAAGTAACTCTGCACAGAATCTTGCTATCGGTGGTACAGCACAGGCTACAACCACTCGTATCAATACAGACTTTACCCTTGAGCAGAAATTGGATTTCATAACCAAAGGCTTAAATTTCCGTGGTACTATCTCTTGGGATAATGTTTTTGTTGAGACAGGACGAGGTATCAATGACTTGAATAATGAAGCCCAGACTAAGTATATTGATCCTGAAACAGGTCAGATTACTTATGGTAAAGAACTTGAGGGACAGAATAAGTTTGATTGGCAGCAAGGTGTGAACTGGTCAACGGAAGGTGGTTCAGTAGATAATAACCAGACTGTTCGCAACCTCTACTATCAGTTGCAGCTCAACTGGGCTCGCAAGTATGGACAGCATGATGTATCAGCCATGGGCTTGTTCTCACGTCAGGAGAATGCACGTGGTAGTGTGATGCCAACTTACCGTGAGGACTGGGCATTCCGTGCTACCTATAGCTATGCAGGTCGTTATAACATCGAGTATAATGGTGCCTATAACGGATCAGAAAAGTTCAGCAAGGACAATCGTTTTGCCTTCTTCAATTCAGGTGCTATCGGATGGACCATCACTGAGGAAAACTTCATGAAGTCTCTTCGTGACAAGCACATCATCGATATGTTGAAGTTCCGTGCTTCCTATGGTGAGATTGGTGATGACAACTTAGGTCCAGACCCATTTGATTCTACTCGTCGCTGGTTGTATATGAGTCAGTGGGCGTATGGCGGCAAGAGTACGATGGATCTCGACCATACAGAGAGTATCTATACATGGTATCGACAGAACACTCTTGGAAATGACAATGTAAAATGGGAAACAGTTAAGAAAACCAACTTCGGTATTGATTATGGTTTCTTGGGAGGCTTGATTACTGGTTCTTTGGATTTCTTCTGTGATCGTCGTAATGACATCTTGATTTTCGGCGCCAACCGTTCTGTTCCTTCTTATTTCGGAACGACAGCGCCTACTATTAATAAAGGTAAGGTTCGTACCAGTGGTTACGAGTGGGAATTGAAACTTAATAAGGTGTTTGCTAATGGCTTGCGACTCTGGGGTAATTTCAATATGACCCATGCCAAGAATAAGGTAATTTTGAAGGATGATGCCATCCTTACTCCAAGTTATCAAAAGGAGGCAGGATTTGCCATGAATCAGTATCGCTCTTATATAGATAGGGGCTTTATCAATAATATTGATGATTTGATAGGCTCTCCGGCGCACGACTCCAATGACAATCACCGTTTGGTTGGTGACTATTACATTGTTGATTTCAATGGTGATGGTGTTGTTGATAGCAAGGACTCGGCTCCTGTAGGTTATAGCAGTAGTCCGCAGAACACCTATAATGCTACTATTGGTTTCGAATGGAAGGGATTCTCTGCTTTCGCTCAGTTCTATGGAGTAACTGATGTGACCCGTGACGTATCATTGACAAGCTTTGGTAATATGCTTGATAATGTTTATGATACTGGTACTTGGTGGAATAAGAATCAAAGCAATGCAGAATGTATCCTCCCTCGTTGGGGTGCCACTGCTTCAAGTTACACCTATGGTACACAGTTTATGTATGATGGCTCTTACATTCGTTTGAAGAATGTCGAGATTGCTTATACCTGGACCAAGGGTTGGATTAAGGCATTAGGCGTAAACTACCTCAAGGTTTACTTGAATGGTAATAACCTCTGGCTCTGGACTCGTATGCCTGATGACCGTGAGGCAAACCTCGGTGGTGGTGGCTGGATGGGAGCATACCCTACGGTTCGCCGCTTCAACTTAGGTGTTAAATTCTCATTGTAATTATAAAAAAAATATTCAGATGAAAAATAAGATAAAGACATTATTGTTGACGGGATGCGTCTCGCTGGCTCTCGGTACTTCGCTGAGTTCTTGTCAAGACTACTTGGACAAGGAGCCAGATTCAACAGTTTCTGCAGACGATGCCTTTGCTAATTTCCGTAATTTCCAAGGTTTCGTTGAGGAAATATACAACTGTATCCCTGATAAAGAGAAATGTAACTGGTGTCCTTCATGGAACTGGGGTGATGATGAAATCTTCAATCCTGAGGCTGATAATAGAATGACCCATCAGGTTGATTTAGGTAACTTCCGTGCATGGGAATCTACTGGTAACTGGCTAAAGCGTGAAGGTTCTTCTACTTCCACAGATAAGTTCGCACACGGTATTTGGAACCATGCGTGGTATTGCATCAGAAAATGTAATCTCGGTTTACAGAATATCGACAAGTTTGTGACTGGAAGTGCTGAAGAGAAAAAACTGATAGAGGGTCAGCTCTATTTCTTCCGTGCATGGTGGCATGAGGAAATGATGGAGTATTTTGGTGGTATGCCTTATGTGGATACTTATCTCGATGCCAATGCCGAGCTGAATTTACCACGCCTTTCTTATCAGGAATGCGCTGATAAAGCGGCAGCAGATTTCCGCAAGGCTGCCGATTTGTTGCCTATTAATTGGGATAAGACTTCTGCAGGTGCTGCCACACAAGGTAAGAATGATCTTCGCATCAATAAGATCATGGCTCTTGGTTATCTTGGTAAAACCTATCTTTGGGCTGCTAGTCCTTTGATGAAGAATGGTGCGCAGACTGGTGCCAGCAAGAATGGCAAGACTTATGATTATGATCAAGAATATGCTAAGAAGGCAGCTGAGGCTTTTGGTGAACTGCTCTCTCTTGTGGAAGCTGGTCAGACACAATATGCATTGGCAGAGTTTAAGTACAAAGACATCTACAATCATGAGAAATCTGATGATGCCAATAGCTGTTTTTCTGATATATTCTATACCAAGAAGCAGAACTGGAAAATGCCTGGAACGGTTGAAGCTATCTTCCGTGGTCCATCTGCTGATTTCAATGGCTCTAACTGGAACACCTCTAAGGTCTTTGGCCCTAAGGTACAGAAAGTAGTTGATCGAGATAATGTCATTCACCAACCTACAGCCAACCTTGTAGAGGCTTATGGAATGGCTAACGGAGAACCAATCTATTTGGTTGAGAATGGTCAGTATGTACTCAATCCAAAGTCTGGTTTCGACCCTACCCATCCTTTCAAAAATCGTGATCCCCGTTTCTACCACGATATCGTCTTCGATGGTTTTAAGTATTTGAACGGATCACCTGGTCAGTATGCAGATTTACAGTATTGCCAATTATATACGGGTGGTAATATGCGCCCAATAGCAAATGCAAGCCGTACGGGTTATTTCATTCAGAAGTTGGTGCCTCATACTTGTAATGAAGTGGATAAAGATTACGACTGGGGTTCAGCTTTCCACTGCTATTTGCCATATATGCGTCTTGCAGACATATACTTGATGTATGCAGAGGCTTGTGCTGCATTCGGTGGTGCTACTGGCAAGTCTTCAAACTTTGGTAAGACCGCAGAAGATGCAATTAATACACTTCGCGACCGTTGTGGTGCTGGTCATGTTGCTCCAGAATTTGTTGCAGACAGCCATAAGTTCATGGACGAGGTCCGTCGTGAGCGTGAGGTAGAACTTTCTTTCGAAGGATTCCGTTTTTGTGACTTGCAGCGTTGGTTGCTTCTGACAGAGGCACCATATAATCAAAAATTCTCACAGGAGTTTGACCGTGTGGAAAGTCCAGACTTCTATACGGAGAATGATCCTAAGGACGCTGAGGTTGCCAATTATCGCAGAGAGTTGATATTGACTCGTAATTTCGATGCCAAGCACTATTGGTTCCCATTGCCAATCAAGGAGACTCAGCTCTATCCAGAGTTTAATCAAAATCCTGGCTGGTAAGGTTTAAAATTATAAATTAGTAATACTAAATGAATAATGATAGTATGAATTCAAGATTCAAATCATATAATTATAAGCTTTTTGTAGCAAGTCTCGTGGCTTTGGCTCCTCTTGGTGCCAATGCCAAGACTGCACAGACAAGCGAATCCGACACAGCCAGTGCCGACAAGGAGATGGTTCAGGTGGCTTACCGAAAGGTAGCCAAGGATGACCTCTTGGGCGGTGTGTCTGTAGTCGATGTAGAGAACTTGATGAAGAAGAACTACCATACTTATAGCCTCGACAATATGCAAGGTTATGTAGGTGGTTGGAATGGCAATTCTCTCTGGGGTATGGATGCCGACAACGCTGGTTATCTCGTCTTGGTAGATGGTGTGCCTCGTGAAGCTAACAACGTTCAACCAAGTGAGATTGCACAGATATCTTTCCTCAAGGGTGCGCAGGCTGTAGTGCTCTATGGTAGCAAGGCTGCCAAGGGTGCTGTAGTCATAACCACCAAGCGTGGTCATAATGACGGCTTGAAGGTCGAGGTGCAGGCTAATGCAGGTTTGAATGTAGCAACGTCTTATCCTGAGTATCTTAGCAGTGCAGAGTATATGACTCTCTATAACGAGGCTCGTCGTAATGATGGTCTGTCTGAACTTTATTCTACTGAGGATATCTATAATCATGGAGCAGGTTTGAACCCTTATCGTTATCCTAATCTCGATTTCTATTCTTCTGATTATCTCAGAAAGGTGAACAGCCGTTATGAGGCTACTGCAGAAATCAGCGGTGGTGGTAAGCGAGCTCATTTCTATAGCAATATCAACTATTATCGCCAGGGCGATTATTTCAAGTTTGGTGAGGCTAAGAATAATAATACCCAGCGCTTCAGCGTTCGTGGTAATGTGGATATAGACATTACTGATGATATTAAGGCTTGGGTCAACTCCAGTGCAACCTTCTATGATTCTCATTCTGCAAAGGGTAATTACTGGGAAGCTGCTTCTACTTGGCGTCCTAATTTTCCACAGAATGCAGCTCCTCTTATCTCCACAGATATGATAGCCCCTAATGCTAAGGCTGCTTGGGACTTGATGAGCGTTGCGAAGTTGGTAGATGGCAAATACTTCCTTGCTGGTACTCAGGCAAACTCCTCTAATGTTTTTGCTGATATCTATTCTGCAGGAAGTAGTAAATTTACTAGTCGTCAATTCCAGTTTGATACGGGTGTCAATATCAACTTGCACAAGGTGTTGAAGGGCTTGTCTTTCGAGACTCATTTCGCAGTTGACTATGCCACCTCTTATAATACTTCTTTCGATAATAGCTATGCTGTTTATATCCCAACATGGGCTAACATCGATGGCAAGGATATGATTGTCGCATTGAAGAAGGAAGGTGAGGATAAAAAGTCTGGCAACCAGAACATCAGCGGAAGTACAGATAACCAGACCATGTTTTTCTCTGGTCAGTTAAACTACAACAATACTTTCAACAAGGTTCACAATCTGTCGGCAATGTTGATAGCTTCTGGCTTCCAGCAGTCGAAGTCTGGACAGTATCATAAGAACTCTAGTGCCAATCTTGCATTCGATGCTTCTTACAATTATGCCCAGAAGTATTACGCAGATTTAGGATTAGCTGCCATTCACTCTGCCCAGTTGGCTCCAGGTCATCGTGAGGCTCTCTCACCATCACTTTCTTTGGGTTGGAGACTCAAGAATGAGTCTTTCTTGAAGAATTCCAAGGTGGTAGATGACATGATGATTAGTGTGTCAGGTAGTATTATCAATGAGGATATTGATATAGCAAATGGTGACAATCGCTACTATCTCTATCAGAGTATTTGGACTTCTGATTTCGGCTATGGATGGTATGATGGATCTAGCGATAAATACACCTATTCAAAAAGAGGTGAGAACAATGACCTTGATTTTATCAAGCGCAAAGAGTTGTCTCTGAATTTCAAGACATCCTTGTGGCAGAAATTGGTGACATTGGATGCAAGTTTCTTCATCAATTCGATGGAGGGTTATCTCATCTCTTCGCCAACATTCTATCCTTCTCATTTGAATACTGGTTATCCAGCGGCTTCGTTTATGCCTGTACTTAATTACAACAATAATCGTAGAGTAGGATTTGATTTCGCTGCCAACTTCAATAAGAAGGTAGGTGATGTGGATCTCTCACTTGGTGTGACAGGTACTTACTATACAACCAAGGCTACCAAACGAGATGAGAACAACGTAGAGCAGTATCAGAACAGACAAGGAAAGGCACTTGATGGCATTTGGGGCTACAAGAGCGCAGGTCTCTTCAAAGACGAGGAGGAAATCAAGAATTCTCCAGACCAAAGCTATTTTGGTGGAACAGTTAAACCTGGTGACATCAAGTATGTGGATGTAAATGGTGATAATAAAATTGACCAATACGACCAAGTCTTCTTGGGTAAGGGTGGTTGGTACGGAGCACCATTCACGCTTGGTGTCAATCTTACAGCTAAGTGGAAGAACTTTACCTTCTTCGCTCTTGGTACCGGTAACTTCGGTGCTTGGGGAGTCAAGAACAATTCTTATTGGTGGGTAAAGGGCGATAGCAAATATTCTGCTGTAGTTCGTAACCGATGGACAGAGGAAACCAAAGAGACTGCAACCTATCCTCGTTTGACATCTCTTGATGGTAACAACAACTTCCAGACATCAGACTTCTGGATGTACAAGACAGATGCTTTCCGCTTGGCTAAGGTCCAGGTAACTTACGACTTGCCTAGTACTTTGTTCCAAAAGACATGGCTTAAGGGGTTGTCGGCATACGTAAGCGGAGCTAACTTGCTTACCATTTCAGGAGAGCGCGAAGTCTTAGAGATGAACGTTGGGTCTGCGCCTCAGACACGCTATTATAATATAGGTGTAAAGGCAACATTCTAATCATTTTAAAATGTAGAAAGAAATGAAAGTAAAAAATATATTTATATTAGCAGCAATGTCGCTTACTTTGGCTTCTTGCTCAGATCTTTTCGAGCCTGCAGAGGAAAACAACCGTGGCTTGGATGAGATTTACAATGAGCCAACATACGCTCAGGGACTATTGGGATATGGTTATGCGATGCTTCCTTACAATACCAAGAGTGTTACTGATGTTGCTACAGATGACGCTGTAAGCAATGACTTGACAAATGGCTATCTCAAGATGGCTACAGGTTCTTGGACTGCTAATAACGATCCTATGTCTAAATGGACAAGTGGTCGTGCTAGTATCCAATATCTCAATATCTTCCTTCAGGAGGTAGATAAGGTAAACTGGGCAAAGGACGAGAATGCCCGTAAGATGTATTGTGATAGCCGTAAAGGTGAAGCTTATGCTTTGAGAGCTCTCAACTTGTATTATCTTTTGATGAATCATGGTGGATGGACAGCCGATGGCAAACTGCTTGGCGTTCCTAATTTGACAGAACCAGAGTCTTCTACTGATGATTTTAACAAGCCACGTAATACATTCCAAGAGTGCTTGGATCAAATCTATAGCGATTTGGACGAGGCTGCCAAGCTTCTCCCTCTTGATTACAATGATTTGACTGATGATAACGATGTTCCTGCCAAGTATAAGGAAATCGGAGTAAAAACCGCAGGAGACTACAACCGTGTGTTTGGTACCATTATGCGTGGTCGTATCAGCGGCCGTATCGCTGAGGCTATTCGCTCACAGGTATCTTTGCTTGCAGCTAGTCCTGCTTTCTCTGAAGGTACAAACGTGGATTATGCTAAGGCTGCTGACGATGCAGCTACCGTTCTTGACCGTATCAATGGTGTGAATGGTTTGTCTGCTACAGGTAATAATTGGTTTATGCAAACCAGGGAAATCGATGCGCTTGGCTCAGGTGCTTGTCCTGCTGAAATTCTTTGGCGTGGCAGTCGTACCAATGGTGCTGATGACTGGGATCTTGGTCTGAACCAAGAGTCAGATAATTTCCCTCCGTCTCTTTATGGTAAGGGTAGAATCAACCCAACTCAGAATCTGGTCGATGCATTCCCTGCTGTAAATGGTTATCCTATCAACGATGCTCGTTCTGAGTATGATAAGTTGAATCCTTACAGCAATCGAGATCCTCGTCTTGACCTTTATATCATTCATGATGGTAGTACTTATAAGGGAAAGACCATTCATACAGACATTACGACGGCTAATAACAATGATGGTTTGAATAAGATTTCCAATTCTACTCGTACAGGCTATTACATGAAAAAGCTGTTGCGTGAGGATTGTAATCCTGACCCTAATTCAAAGAATGCTCAGTATCATTATCCTGTGTATATTCGCTATACTGAGATATTCCTCGATTACGCTGAGGCTGCCAACGAGGCTTGGGGACCACAGGGTAAGGGATCTCACAACTACTCAGCTTACGATGTAATCAAGGCAATCCGTAAGCGTGCCGGAATTGGCGAGTCTGGCGAGGATCCATACTTGGATGAGTGCGCTGGTAGCAAAGAGAAAATGCGTGAGTTGATTCGCAACGAGCGTCGTTTGGAACTTTGTTTTGAAAATAAGCGCTTTAGTGACCTTCGCCGTTGGAAAGCTCCTCTAAATGAGGCTGTGCGTGGTATTGAAATCACTTCAGAGGCTGGTGTCCCATCATACAAAGACATGAAGGTTGAGGATCGCAGCTATAAAGATTACATGTATTACGGTCCTATACCACAGAGCGAAATGTTGAAGTGGAGCAACTTGCAGCAGAATAAGGGCTGGGAAGTAAAAAATAACGACTAATATTTAAAATGATGAAAACAATGAAGATAAGCAAATATTTGTCCATGGCTGCATTGGGAATCTTGGCTTTAGGCTTTAACTCTTGTGAGAATGGCAACCAAGAATTTCCTGATTATGAGGGCGGTACTACTGTATATTATCCTTATCAGTATATCGAACGTTCTGTAGTTTTAGGCAATGATGAGAATCGCGATAATACGGATGATAACAATCATGTATTGTATATCGTATCTACAATGGGTGGAGCATATAATGGAAAAAACATCACATTGAATGTAGATGTTGATAATTCATTGTGTGACAATCTGTATTTTGAGGATGGAGTCACTCCTGTAAAGCCAATGCCTAGCAATTATTATACAATTCCTACCAAGACGGTTGCGTATAATGGGAAATTGCAGGGACGTCTTCAGGTTAAGTTGGAGGATGCTTTTTTTGCTGACCCAGATTGTGCAAAGAATACCTATGTAATCCCAGTTCGCATCAAGGAAATGGTGGGAGCCGATTCTATTCTTTCGGGTTCTCCTTTCGTTGCAGGTACTACTCCTGTTCGTACTGATGCTTCAGCTTGGTCTGTTGCTCCTAAGGATTATATCCTTTATTGCGTTAGGTTTATGAATCCATGGGATGGCTATTATTTCCGTAGAGGAACTGACAAGATTACAGAGAATGGACAAACTCATGAGGTAAAGCGTGAAGGTGCAACTCTTGAAAAGGATGAAGTGAGTCGAATTACAACCAAGAGTTTGAAGGAATGTAATTTCGTAGTCTCTGTAAATAAAGCTGACGGCTCAAAGGTCTCTTGCAACTTGAAACTTACGTTCGATGATAATGGTAATTGTACCGTTACTTCTGATACAGAGGGCATGACTGCTTCTGGTTCAGGAAAGTTTGTAGAAAAGGGAGCTAAGTTGGCTTGGGGTAACAAGGATCGTGACATCCTGACTCTCAATTACAAGGTTGATTTCGGTTCTGGTATTGCTTTGGAAACATCCGATCAGTTTGTTGCCGAGACTCGTGGTAACACCAATGGTGTTGTTCAATTCAGTCCTCAGTATATCAAGAAGTAATATTCTTGATAGATAAGTATCATTCTAATAATTTGATTATTATGAAATTGAAAAATATTAATTTAGGTTTAGGCTTGGTGGCTCTCTTGGCTTTGTCTTCTTGTGCTGATGACAAGTTCTCGGAGTACAGAACTGATATGACCAAGAATTTGAAGGATTATCAGTATCTGAATAACTACGAGCCTTTGAAGAAATACGTGGAAGATATGAAAGCTGCCGGCAAGTGCAATCCCGACTTTAAGTTGGGCATTGCGCTCGAAGCAGCCGAATTCAACAAGCAGGAACTTGTATATTGCCTTGCTGGTAGCAATTTCAATGAAATGACTGCTGGTAATGCCATGAAAATGTCTTCTTGTGTGAAAGATGATGGCAGTACGGATTTTTCGTTAGTCAAGGAGTTCGTCAAGAATGCGCAAGATGCAGATATGACGATTTATGGTCATACGCTGGCTTGGCATTCTCAGGCAGCCAATAAGTACCTCAAAAATCTTATCAAGGATAAGGAGTTGCCACCTGATCCAAATGGTGGAAACAAGTACTTGGAGATTGCTTGTGGCGAAGCTGGTGCCAATAAATGGGATAAACAGATTAGTTATGTGTTGCCTAAGGCATTGGTTAAGGGACAAAGTTACGTGATGACCGTTAAGGTAAAGGCTTCGGATGGTGGAACTTTTGCTGCTTGGCCTATTTGGGAAGCAAGTGATAATAAAAACCAATGGGGTGGTAGTAATGATGTTCAGTATATGGCTGATTATGACATCACTAAGGATTATTCTACTTTGAAGTGGGAGTTTACAGCCAATTTCCCTATTGATAAGCTCCAGTTTGTGTTCGGTAACGTAGGAGGAACCATTTCTTGCGATGACTTTAAGTTGACGAAAGCTGGTTCTGATGAGAATCTTATTGAAAATGGAGACTTTGCAAAAGAGTCGGCTCGTGGTTGGAACCCGACTGGCTGTACCATCAAGGTGGCTTCTGCAGCCGCATCTAAAGAGGTAGAACAACTAGTTCATGAGAAAACCTATACTGATGGACCTTTCCCATTCTTTGCTATGGGATGCGAACCACCTGTTGTGAATGGTGCTATCCATTTTGTTCCAACAGGAGATTGGTCTCAGTTCTTTGTTATGCCAGGTGGCGAAAATACGCTTTCTGAGGAGGGTAATTATGTGGTTTATCTTGACTTGTCTGCTTCAAAGGATGCTAGTGGAGTAGAATTGACTATGCAGAATGGTTGGGGTGGCAGTGACCAGCAAATTACTGTAAGTGTACCTGTTTCTGCTGGTCGTCATACCGTAAAACTTCAGATGCCTAATATTGTTGGAGGTAATTATGATATTATCTTGAAACCACAGACAGCTGATGCTACTTTGGATGTACATTCTGTTAAGGTTTGTCAGGTCAAGAATCTCAACTCCATTCCTCTCACCGATGAAGAGAAGAAAAATGCTCTTACCACTGCCATGGGAACTTGGATTGATGGTATGATGGAGGCTACTGATGGTTATGTTACTACATGGGATGTCGTTAATGAGGCGATCTCTGGTAAGGTTGGTGCTGATGGATTCAATGAGTTGCAGCATGCAACTAATGCTCCTGCTTCTGATGTAGCCAATAGCTTCTACTGGCAGGATTATCTCGGTGATATCGACTATGTTCGTACAGCCGTAAGAGATGCACGTAAGAGCTTTGCTGAGCACAATGGTGATCCATCTAAGTTGAAGCTCTTTATCAATGACTACAACTTGGAAGGTTACTGGGATCAGCACGCTAAGCTGAAGAGCTTGATCCACTGGATTGGTCTGTGGGAAGATCCTAATGCAGAGGAGCCTGTTGTTATCGATGGTATTGGTACACAGATGCACGTAACATGCTATGGTGATGCAACTAAGCAGGCTAAGCTTCAGAGCGACATCGAAGAGATGTTTAAGTTGATGGCTAAGACTGGTAAGCTCGTCAAGATTTCTGAGCTTGATATGGCTTATGAGGATGAGGCTGGTACTTCTGTTACCTTCGACAAGATGACTGAGGAGCAGCACAAGCAGATGCGTAGTTTCTATACATTCATCATCCAGAAGTACTTCGAGCTGATTCCACAGGCTCAGCAGTATGGTATCACTCAGTGGTGTGCTACTGATTCTCCTAAGGATTCAGGTTGGCGTCCAGGTTGCCCTACAGGTCTTTGGGATAGCAACTATCTCCGCAAGCACACATACGCAGGTTTCGCTGTTGGTCTTGGTGCTCCAGAATATTGGAAGGAAGCCAAGTAATTACTCTAAAAGACATTAGTTTTAGGTTTTATCATACAAAGATTAACCGAAAAAAATGTTAGTCGTTAAGGTTGGTCGTGTCGTGATGACATGACCAATTTTTTATCCAAAAGCATCTCTATAATTGATATTTAACATATAACAAATGAGACGTTTAATAATTATCGCATCTCTTTTCATGAATCTGTGCCTTCCTATGGGGACACAGGCAAGTAATGGGGGCAATGTAAGCCCCGATCCTAATTTTCAAATTTATCTCTGTTTCGGACAGTCGAACATGGAGGGTAATGCCGCCATTGAAGACATCGACCGGACAGGAGTAAATCCAAGATTCATGGCTATGTATGCCGTGGATGATGAGAAGGCAGGATGGAAAAAGGGACAGTGGCATACCGCTGTCCCTCCCCAGGCTCGTCCTAGTACTGGCCTTACTCCTGTAGATTATTTCGGAAGAAAGATGGTGGATAACCTGCCAGACAGCATCAAGGTGGGAACCATCACCGTGGCTGTGGGTGGCGCCAGCATCGACCTCTTCGACAAGCGCACCTGCAAGGCGTATCTGAAGAAGCAGCCCGACTGGATGAAGAACTTCGCTTCCCAGTATAACGGCAATCCATACGCCCGACTCATCGAGCTTGCCAAGATTGCCCAGAAGCAGGGTGTCATCAAGGGAATCCTGCTGCATCAGGGAGAAACCAACAATGGTGATGTCAACTGGCCCAACCGGGTGAAGACCGTGTATAACGATATTCTGAAAGAGTTGCACCTGAAGGCAGAAGATGTACCTTTGCTCGTGGGCGAAACCGTTCAGAAAGACCAGGGCGGCAGCTGCTGGCAGCATATCGCCATCGTGGATGATATCGCCAAGACTATCCCTACTGCCCACGTCATCTCTTCCAAGGGATGTCCGCAGCGTGGCGATGGATTGCATTTCATTGCCGAAAGCTATCGCACCATGGGTAAGCGTTATGCCAACATGATGCTCTCGCTGCTCGGCATCATTCCGGATGCCAATTATCCGCGTGTGGATAAAGACCGCCGTGCCTACGTCAAGCTCCATGCTCCTGAGGCAAAGCAGGTCATCTTCGACATTTGCGGAAAGAAGTATCCGATGAAGAAGGATTTCGACGGCGACTGGTATGGTGTTTCAGACCCATTGGTAGTGGGCTTCCACTATTATTTCCTGAACGTGGATGGTGTACAGGTAGTAGATCCTGCCAGCGAAACCTACTTCGGTTGCTGCCGAGAGGCGAGTGGCTTGGAGGTTCCTGAGGGAGCCGAAGGCAACTACTATCGTCCTCAGCAGGGAGTAGCACAGGGTCAGGTTCGTTCGGTATCTTACTATGCTGCATCTCAGGGCAAGTTCCGCAGAGCCATGGTTTATACACCGGCAGAATATGAAACCAATCTGAGCAAGCGCTATCCAGTGCTCTATCTGCAGCACGGAATGGGCGAGGACGAGACGGGCTGGAGCCATCAGGGCTATATGCAGCACATCATGGACAATCTCATTGCCGAAGGCAAGGCTGAGCCTATGATTGTGGTGATGGAGAGCGGCGATGTAAAGCAGCCTTTCGTGCCACGTCCGGGCAAGGATGTGGATGAGGAGCGCAAGCTCTATGGCGCATCTTTCTACGATGTGATTATCAAGGATCTGATTCCGATGGTAGATAAGAAGTTCCGAACCTATACCGACAGAGAGCATCGTGCGATGGCTGGCTTGTCATGGGGCGGTTGCCAGACTTTCAACACCGTGTTGCCGAACTTGGATAAGTTCTCTGCCCTGGGAACCTTCAGCGGTGCACTTTTCGGTGTGGATGTCAAGACCTGCTTCAACGGCGTCTTTGCCGATGCAGAGAAGTTCAACAGTCAGATAAACTATATGTTCATGGGCTGCGGTTCTGAAGAGAACTTCGGCACGGAGAAGATGGCGAAGGAATTGAAGGACCTGGGCATCAAGCTTGATGTCTATGTTTCTCCTGGCACTCATCATGAGTGGCTTACCTGGCGCCGCTGTCTGAAGGAATTTGTGCCACATCTGTTCAAGTAACAAGACAGGAAATCAATAATATAACAAAAAGAAATCCCGACACTGCCTGGCAGTTTCGGGATTTCTTTTTGTTATATTTCTAATATCTTATGTTTCTTTTTGTTTTTTTATTATGTTTCGCAAAGTAATTGTAACATGAGAGAAAGTCATTTCACGAAATAAATCTTAATTTTGCAGCGTGCTTTGCAAAAGAATGTTTTTACTGAACACGTACACAATCATAAACTGATAAAATAAATAATTTAATCTATTTTCTTATGAGGAACTTAAGAAAGATTGAAAAGCCGTTAGCGTTGCTATCCTTTCTCTGTTTATTCCCTGCAGGAATGTCGGCTCAGAGTATTGTAAAAGGAGTAGTTACAGACCAAAGTGGTGAACCTGTCATTGGTGCTACAGTGAAGGCTGCTGGCAGCAAGCAAGGTGTGGTTACTGATTTGGATGGTAAGTTTAGCATTGATGCTGCGCCTGATGCAACATTGACGATTACCTATATAGGTATGGAGTCTAAGACCGTAAAAGCTCAGGCTGGTAAAACGCTTACCATTACCTTGAAGGATGATTCTAAAGTTCTGAATGATGTCGTTGTCATCGGTTATGGCGTTCAGAAGAAGAGCGACCTGACAGGTGCAGTTGCATCTATCAAGAGCGATGACATCAAGGGCTTGTCAGCTACCGATGCCGGTGCTGCCCTCCAGGGTAAGGCTGCCGGTGTACAGATTATCAACTCGGGTGGTCCGGGTGAGGCTGCCGATATCCGTATCCGTGGTTATTCTTCCAATAGTGGTAATATCGGTCCGTTGCTCATCGTCGATGGTTTGAAGGTGGATAATATCCAGTATCTGGATCCATCTATGATTGAAAGCATGGAGGTATTGAAGGATGCCGCTTCTGCTGCCATCTATGGTGCGCAGGCGGGTAATGGTGTCGTTATCATTACTACCAAGACGGGTGCTGCCAATGGCGGTAAGGCTCAGATCTCTTACAGTAGCAAGTTCACCATCCAGTCGTTGGGAAAGAGGGCTGATATCTTTGATGCTCCTGAGTATATTGAGTATCATAAGTACTTGGGTGATATTGATGATGCCTTGCTCCAGAAAAACGGTTATAATGGACAGAATACCAACTGGTATGACGAGGTGTTTGAGAATTCCTTGGCTCACCAGCATAGTCTCACCTTGCAGGCAAGTAACGGTAAGGGACGTTTCCTCGCCAGCCTGAATATCCTGAACAATGATGGTATCGTTAAAGGTAGCAAGGATACTTATAAGCGTTTCACTGGTCAGATCAATGCCGACTATGATATCTATAAGTGGTTGAACGTGACTACTAATACATCTTTTGAAAAGTGGAAGACCAAAGGTGTAACTAAAGGTTATGGTTCATTGCTGAACTCTGTGGTTTCTATCGATCCTTTGACTCCAGCTTATATCAGTAATGTGGAGGATTTGGCTCCTGGCATGAAGGCACAGGTAGAAGCCGGTGGCGCAGTTCCTAGAGATCCAAGCCATAACAATGACTTCTATGGTACTTCTAAATATGTAGATGATGCTACTGGTAACCCTCTCTATCAGCGCGACCGTCATGACACATGGAATTCTGGTATCAATGTACGTGGTACCGTTGCTGCCAATATCAAGCCATTCAAGGGCTTTACATTTACTTCTCGCTTAGGTTATCGTATCACTCAGAGTAACTATCATAACTACGAGACTCCATATTGGTTATCATCTATGGCACATAGTGAAAACTATACCATTGCAGCGAATACCAATAATGGTTTGTACTATCAGTGGGAGAACTTTGCCAACTATATGAATACATTCGGCAAGCATACAGTGGGTGCGATGGCAGGTATGTCGTTTACCAAGAATCATTGGGATAATAGTTCCATCAGTTCTACAGGAGGTAACATACTCTCATATTATGAGCCAAACTTCCGTTACATCGACTACTTGTTGGCTGATGCAGGCAAGAATGTAGGTAACGCTCCTTCAGATGCAACAGAGTTATCTTACTTTGGTCGTGTATCTTACAGCTATGACAACCGTTACTTCCTGCAGCTCAACTTCCGTCGTGATGCCTTCGATACATCGAAGCTTTCCAAGAAGGCTCGTTGGGGTAACTTCCCATCTTTCTCTGCGGGATGGTCTATCAGCAATGAGAAGTTCTTCAAGGATCATATCGACCGTGATGCCGTTTCCTTCCTGAAGCTCCGTGCATCATGGGGTCGCAATGGTAACGTCAATATCCTGAGCGGTTATCCATATTCTTCTCCTATTGCACTCAACCAGAGCTTCTATCAGTATAATCCATCTATCGGTGATGGTAAGCTTGCCTATGGTTCCAAGCCAACTGGTCTTGCCAATCCTGACTTGACGTGGGAGACATCTGAGCAGGTGGACTTAGGTCTTGATGCTCGTTTCCTTAACGACCGTCTTACCTTGGGTGTTGACTGGTATCGCAAGACTACCAAAGACCTCTTGATTCAGATTACTCCTCTTCCAGAGATTGGTGTAAACAAGAGTGTTGTTAATACAGGTAAGGTACTTAACTCTGGTCTTGATTTCGAGTTGGGTTGGAGAGACAACATCAAGGACTTCAAGTATAGTGTGACCGTAAATGGTTCAACTCTGAAGAATGAGGTGAAGGAGGTTTCTAACCTTATAAGCCGTTTGACCGAAATAGGTATTGATGGATTCAATAACCAGCTTAAGCCTACATTCGAGGCTGGCCATCAGGTATGGTATTTCCGTGGTTACAAGTATGCAGGTGTAGCCGAAGATGGTAGTGCTCTCTATTATAATAAGAATGGCGAAACAACTTCAGCTCCAACCGATGAAGATAAGCAGGATTTGGGCTCAGCTATTCCTAAGTTTACTTATGGTATTACTCTTAATGCAGAATATAAGGGCTTTGACCTCACCGTATTTGGAACAGGCGCTGCTGGCAACAAGATTTACAACTTGATGGTTTCTGCAGACCGTCCGTTGATCAATGGAATTGATACCTACTGGAAGGATTCTTGGAGAGCAGACCGCACCAATGCTAAATATCCTGATATGAAAAAGGTTGCTACCGACTGGAAGTTCTTCAGTTCTGATGCAGCTGTGTTCAGTGGCTCGTATTTCAAGATCAAGCAGATTCAGTTGGGCTATACATTGCCAAAGGCTATCACTAGCGTGGCAGGTATCAGCAATCTTCGTGTATATTGCTCACTGGATGATTTCTTCACCATCACCAAGTATCCTGGTGCTGATCCGGAGACCGCTTCTATCAACAGTGGTGCCTCTCGTGGTTTTGATAATGGTACTTATCCAACTTCCAAGAAGGTGGTATTTGGTATCAATGTAACATTCTAACCTTTTAAAACGAAAAGAAATGAAGAAAATATTATTTTCAACAATATTGGCTCTTGCTGCCACAGGAACAATGACGCTCACTACGTCTTGTGAGGATCAGCTAGACATTGAGCAGAAGGGTGTAATACCTACCGAGAACTTCTATAAGACCGATGCTGATGCAGAGGCAGCCCTCGTTGCTGCATACGAAGGCTTTATGTGTAATGTGATGGGACGTAACCACGATGGTGGTGGCCCAGGTATTTATACTCCATTGAAACTGATAGTCAATGAGTGTGGAGACGATGTGTTGGCAGCAGGTGCCAACTCTGGTGATAATACGTTTGGTATCATGCTCAATCAGTTCTATTATGATGCTGAGGCTGAGGTGCCAAAGTTTATGTACACAGGTCTCTATCTCTCTGTATATACCTGTAACCTTGTACTCGATCACTTTGCCGATGCTACTACCGCTGTGCAGAAACGTTGCGCTGCAGAGGCTCGTGTGCTTCGTGCTTATGATTATTTCCTGTTGGCTAATCTTTGGGGTACTCCACCATTGGTAACTCATGTTCTGGATGCTTCTGCACAGCCTGTTAATTGCGATAAGGATCCTGAGAATCCTATGGATCACAAACAGTTGATAGAGTGGATTGCGCAGGAATGTGAGAATGCTGCCAACGATTTGGATGAGCGTAAAAGTAAGGATGACAAGGATGGAGCTGTGAAGGTAACCAAGGGCTTTGCATATGCTCTTGCCGGAAAGGCTTATTTGTTTGCCGGTCAGTATGACAAGGCTAAAACTGCCCTTAAAAAGGTTATAGACTCGGGCAAGTATGACCTTGTTCCTGGTGAGAAATATGCTGACAACTTCCATATCGAGGGTGATGCCAACGAGGAGAAGGTATTTGAAGTCAACTTCGAGTATAATGCAGGTAAGACCGATTGGGGTGGTATGATTCAGCGTTCTAGCTGGATGGAGACCAACTATTGGGATTGGCGTGCTGATCACTTTGTTGCTTCTCCTAACAAGGTTTATTGTGGCGGCGTTGATGGCTGGGGTGGCCTTGGCGTGCCTCAGTGGTTTGGTGACGAGTTCTATGCCAATGATGGTGACTCTTATCGCTTGAAGGCTACTTTAAAGCATATTGATGATGCGGTTTATCATATGTCTTACGGCAAGGATGAAATCGATAATATGACTGACGAGCAGAAGAAAACCAGTAACAAGATTGGCATCAATGACCCTCTTCAGGGACTCTACGGCAACTCTACCTGGTTGGCGTTCAAGCAAATAATGAGAGCTTCTGATACAGATGGCAAGAAATATGGTGATAACATTCGCTTGAATAATTATCTTGTAATGCGTTACGCTGAGGTTTTGCTCAATTATGCAGAGGCTTGTCTTCAGACAGGCGATCAGGCTGAAGCTAAGAAATATATCAATATGATTCAGAAACGTGCTGGTTCCAAGACAATCAGTGAAACTGTTGATATGGATGTGTTGAAGAAAGAAAAATCATATGAACTTTGGCTTGAAGGCTGTCGTTGGTTCGATATCATGCGATGGAATGATACAAAGGCCAAAGATCGTTTGACTAAGGCTGGTACAGTCGTGCCACATTTGTTTGATAAGGTTTTCAGAGCTCCAAAGGCAGACGACCAGAATGTAACTTGGGAGCATGGATCAGAAGCAAACAGCCGTTTCTATACGACCAACACTCCTGAGACTAATTTCAAGGTAGGTTTCAAGGAGGGCAAGCATGAGTTCTTCCCTTATCCACAGACCGTGTTGGATAAGAATCCTAACCTGGAGCAGAACCCTGGTTGGTAATCATGAAGTTGTTTTGTAAATAAAACGTTTTAAGTTAAAAGAACTATAGGTTAGTTTGATAATTAGGGGGTGTTTTGAAAAGAAGCACCCCCTTTTTTCTTCTTTAAGGGAATTTGCGTATGAAAACATGGATGTGTGCAATGTTGATGACAATGGCGGTAGGAGCATCAGCCCAAAACCCGATTATCAGCGGACAGTATTCTGCTGATCCTACGGCTCGCGTATTCAACGGGAAGGTATATCTTTATCCTTCTCATGACATTCCGAGTCCTATCGAGAAACTGAAGGAATGGTTCTGTATGGCAGATTATCACGTTTTCTCTTCCACTAATCTTACGGAGTGGCAGGATCATGGAGTCATCGTTTCGCAGGATAAAGTACCTTGGGTACAGGATGGAAGCTATACGATGTGGGCTCCAGATTGTGTGGAGAAAGACGGAAAATATTACTTCTATTTCCCTGCTGCTCCCAAGGGGGAGGAGAAGGGGTTCGGAATCGGTGTGGCGGTTGCCGACCAGCCGGAAGGACCATTTATGCCGATGTGGAAACCCATAGAGGGTGTGCACGGCATAGATCCTTGTGTGCTGATAGATAAGGACGGACAGGCTTATATCTACTGGGCTGGAGCAGGATTGCACATGGCTAAGCTGAAACCAAATATGACGGAACTTGCCTCGGAACCCAAACTGGTAGAGGGATTGCCTGAAGGATTCAAGGAAGGACCATTTGCCTTCGAGCGTAACGGCAAATATTATTTCACCT
>ERZ506459.102-NODE-102-length-17019-cov-6.68168_pt1 | contig 17019 bp, 10 predicted proteins | sample MGYA00513051_ERZ506459 | MGnify/ENA metagenome assembly ERZ506459
CCGCAGGGAAGCCACAGCCAAACCGGCCGAACCGCACAACATGTTCGACGGGCGCATGGATAGCATGTACGAGCTCATCATGGGCGAACGTCGTTGGCGCGCATCGCAGATCGCCGGCCTGAAAACGATTCCGGCCATCGTCAAAACCACCGCCGATGACGACATGCTACGTGACGCACTGCTGGAGAACCTGCATCGCGTCGCGCTGAATCCACTGGAAGAGGCGGCTGCCTACCAGCAGATGATCGACGATTTCGGCCTGACGCAGGCCCAACTGTCCAAGTCGGTGTCGAAATCCCGTCCGCAAATCGCCAACACCTTGCGATTGCTCAACCTGCCGGCCGCCGTGCAAAAGAAGGTCGCATCCGGACTGCTGTCCGCGGGCCACGCGCGTGCGCTGCTGGGACTGCCGACGGAAGCGGATATGGAACAGCTGGCCACGCGCATCATCGCCGAGGGACTGTCCGTACGCAGCACCGAGGAAATCGTGTCGATGAAGGCCGCCGAAAGCGACCAGCCCAAGAAGCCGAAGGCCAGCAAGCTCAATCCGTGGGCTGGTACCCCCGTTCAGGTTGGTCTGGAGCAGCGTTTCGGCACCAAGGTCTCCATCAAGGGATCGAAGAAGCACGGGCGAATCGAAATCGTGTTCAAATCGGAAGACGATATGAAACGCATCGTCGACCTGCTTATGCAGCAGCAGAGCTGAACGAACCGAGCCAATCGAGCTCGGCGAGCGATAATGATTTGAACGATTTGAGCCTTACTTGAGCGAATCGAGATAAGCCTGCGCATCCAGCGCGGCGCGGCACCCCATGCCCGCCGCGCTGATGGCCTGCCGATAGACGCTATCCACGCAGTCTCCCGCGGCGAAAACGCCGGGTTCGCTGGTACGCGTGCTGGCGCCATCGACCGTGATATAACCGGCTGAATCGACGTCTACAAGCCCGTTAAGAAAAGCAGTGGCAGGAGTGTGCCCAATCGCCATGAAAACGCCGTTAGCGGGGATTACAGAGGTCTTTTCGGTGGCGGTGTTGCGCACCTCCACCTCCTGTACGCCGTTCTCGTCGCCGCGAATCTCCTGCACCACAGCGTCAAGCATGAAATCGATTTTCGGATTGCGTTGCGCACGCTCCACCATGATGCGGGAAGCACGGAACGTGGAACGCCTATGAATAAGGGTGACGGACGAGCCGAAACGGGACAGGAAATCAGCTTCTTCGAAAGCGCTGTCGCCGCCGCCGACCACCACAATCGGCTTGTTGCGGAAGAAGAAACCATCGCAGGTGGCGCAGTAGGATACACCTTTGCCTGCGTATTCCGTCTCGCCTGGCACGCCCAGCTTACGATAGTTTGAGCCTGTTGCGATGACCAGCGCGCGTGCGTCGTACACGTCGCCGCCGTCAAGGGTGACGGTTTTGATGCCGGAATCGGCATTCGAAGCAACCGAAACAACATCGTCCCAAACGATATGCGTGCCGAACCGTTCCGCCTGCTTGCGCATATTGTCCATCAGATCCGGACCCATGATGCCATCGGGAAAGCCTGGGAAATTCTCCACTTCGGTGGTGTTGACCAACTGGCCGCCGGGCGTCAGCGCGCCGGCGACGACCAGCGGCTCGAAGCCGGCGCGGCCAAGATAGATCGCGGCAGTATAGCCAGCCGGGCCGGAACCGATAATCACCACATCACGCATATCACTCATGGTTGCTACTGTAATGCAGTTTCCACGACGGTTGCGGGCGGTTTTGCAGATGGCGTTCAAAAAGGCGTTCAAAAAGGCGTTCAAAAAAGTCAGCTATCCGTCATGTTGTTTCACGTGAAACAAAAAGAGGGTGTGCGGAACAATCCGCACACCCTCCTTGTCTGCCGATGCGTCAGAAAATCTGCACCGAATCGATGTACAGCTGGTTGCCGGGAAGGCTGTCGAACGGCACCCACAAGAGGATGTCCTGGGTCTCCACGGCCTTGTTGAACTTGATTTCGGTGGTGCCGCTGGCGTCGAACTCGAACTGGGCGACCTGTTCACCCTGGTTCGGGCTGGACTTGGCGTTCACGCGAATGTAGCCCTGGCCGCCGGAAGAACGGATCTTGATGACCATGCGATACGCTTTCTGGGGCTGGCTGAGGTGGAGGTAATAACCGTAACCTTGTTGTCCGTCCGGATTGGACAGGAACTGGCGGTTGTCGATCTCATACGGAGTCGTGTTCTCCGGCATCTTCGGCTCCGGAACCTTCCGCACCTTCTTATCCGAAGTCACCACCTTGTCGACGTCCTTCTTGGCGGAATGGCTCTTCTTCGTGGTTTTCTTCGGCTTGCTGGAATCGGAGCTGCCGTTGTCGGAGCTGTTGGCATCGTTGGAATCGTTGTTTGCATCGCTGGCGGAGCTGCTGCCATTGCCGGAATCGCCATTATTGCCGAAAGGCACGTCGTCAAGGTTCATTTCCGGCCACGGATTGTTGGAATTCGTATTGGTGATGCCGTCATCCGGCTTCTTGGTCAAACCATGAATGGCGAATCCCAATGCGACGGCCACCACAATGAACGCGACCACAATGGCCACGACCTTGGTGGTGAGCTTGCCGAACAATTTGGCATTGGCGACCTCGGCCGGACTGGAGGAAGAGGCTTTAGGGGCAAAGCTCGGCGGCACCGCAACGGGGGCTCCGTTTTCGTTCTGATATGCCGCGTCGATCGCTTCCTGCTCCGCCTTCAACGCGCGTGCGGATTCCTCGCCCGGCTCGATGACCCGTCCGTCAGGTCCGATCACCGGAATGCGACCGGTCTTCTCCAATTGCGAATCGTCCGTATGATAATCGCCCTGCGGCGACGGCGTGGAAACACGGATGGGGAAGGAGAACGGCGAATCCACATCTTCGGAGGATCCGTCGAGGTCCTCTTCGCTGAGTAGTTCGCGGCTGTTGTTCCACAGCGATTTCACGGCACCGCCGGTCGCGGCCATACCCTTGGCCAAGGCTTCCTTGCTGTCGGAGAAATCAGTGTGTGGTTCAGGCGCTTCGAACGTCATTTCCGGAATGCTTCCGGTTTCAGCCAGCGTATCGGGCAAGGCGATGGCATCCTGCTCGAGAATCTGCAGCAGGGGCACGTTCACAATCGAGCATTCCGAATCCGCGGACGGTAACGCAATATCGGGGCCGTTAAGCTTCGCCAGCGGCTCGTAGTCGCCCAGCAACGCCTCCAATTCGGCGATGGTGGCCATCGGAACGGTCGGGAAACCGTCCTTCTCCTTGAGATCCAGACCACGCTTGCAAATCACGCGGAACTCCATCGGCACGTTCGGTGAAATCGCGTCAAGATGGTAGTTCGTGGACAGCGTCGACGGCGTGCGCGTCAGCAGGGAATACAGCAGGGAAGCGACCTGGCGAATCGCAAGCTGCTCCTGGTTTTCCACGGATTGCACGCGCGAAGTATCGGCCAGCATGATGCTTACCGGCGCGTCGGCGATTTCAATGCCGTTGCGGGTCAATCGCACGGTGTCCGTGCTGATCGAGAAATGCGTGAGATTGTCTTTCTGCAACACGTGCAGGGCTTCGACGACCTCACCAAGAATGGAACGGATCGCGGTGAAGCTCAGCGGCTTGCTGGACTGCGTGAGATACTCGCTCAACGACATGCCGGCATCGAGCTGCGTGATCACCAACGCCACCTCGCCCACGTGCTGAAGCTGCAGCACCTGCGTGAAATGGGCGTCGTGGGAAATCGCCAGCATGGAGGCCGTCGCATTGACGTCCTGCAAAGCCTTGCGGTTGTTGACGATAAAAAGCTGGCAATCCCGGGCAAGCACGTGATCGCTTGCCTTCCAAACCTGCAAGCCGGTTTCCTCGCGCAATGGCGAAACCAGCACATAGCGGTTGCTGATGGTATCTCCCAGTTGAGGTTTCATGGTTTCCTTCAACTCTGTAACGATTGTTCTACCTACGCTGTTATTCTTGGTCGCCGTTTTCGGCGGTACTTTGCTCAAGTTTACCGTTGGGGCTGGCCGTTCCGCCAGACTTAGGCTTGTTGCCAAGCCCTGGTATGCGGGCGGCGAGCATGCCCACGACCGAAGTGAGCTCCTCGGCACGCAGCGCCCACAGGCACGCCAGATAGACGATGGCGATGACGATGGTGAGCAGTATCGCGGACAGAACCGCCTGACCCCAGTTCATAGTGCCGTCGTCGGGGCCGATATGCGCTCCGACCAGCCGGTAGACGCCGTTGCGGCACAGCAGGCCAATCACGCAGGCGGCTATCGTGGCCACCAGCGCCTTCGCATAGGCGGTGATGATGCGCTTGTCGTCCGCATCGCCGTCGAAACGGGAACGGAGCATGTGCGTAAGCAGCGGATACGGCAGGATGAAGCTCACCGAAATCGCCAATCCGATGACGGTGATCCACTGCGTGGGCGGCAGAATGGACGTCGACGCGATGATGACGCCACCCTGGATGGCCATGGTGATCGCCATGAAAATAAACGGATGCTTGCCGTCTTCGAACGCGTAGAACGTGCGTTGGATGACCAAATACGAGCTGGAAAGTGGCAGGCCGATGCCCAAAGCGGCGAGCGGCGCGCTGATGAGCAGCGCCTCACGCACGCTGATGGACGGCAGCAGTGCGAGGATGATCGGCAACGGAAGCACGATGAACGCCGCTGCGAAGAAGCACATGATGAGATTGAGATTACGCAGGGCCGAGCTCAGATCCTTGCGCGCCTCGTCGATATTGCGGTCCGCGATGGCTTTCGATATTTTCGGGAAGATCGCAGTGGCGATGGACACGGCGATCAGCGAATACGGCAGCATGTAGATGGTGTACGCATTCTGATACGAGGCGTTGCCGGCCACGTCCAACTGGCTCATATGCAGCTGTTCCGAAGCCTTGAACGGCGCGCTGGTGGCCACGCGGGTGACGATGATGTTGACGATCTGATCGACGCCGACGATGCCGAGGCTCCACGCGGCGACCGGTCCCATCGAACGCAGTCCGATGCCGTGAACGCCGAATTTCGGACGGTATTTCAGGCCGATTCTCGTCAAAGGAATGAACAGCACCAGCGCCTGGAACGCCACGCCAAGCGTCCAAGTGCCGGCGGTCAGCGCGATTTTCGTCGGCGTCCAGAAGCCCAGCGGACGTTCCGTGGCCCTGCCGAACATCGCGATGAACGCGCCGAAACCGATGCAGCTGATGATGTTCGCGCCGACCGAGCTCCACGCATACGTGACGAAATGGTCCTTCGCCGCGAGAATCTGCCCGATCACCGTATACAGGCCGTAGAAGAAGATCTGGGGCATGCACCACAAGGTGAAGGAGGTGGCGAGGGCCATGGTTTCGGCGCTGCCGTTGACATACAGTTTGGTCAACAACGGCGTGGCAACGGCCATGAGCAGCGTCACACCCAACAACAAGGTGATGGCAAGGGTGATGAGCTTGTTGAGCTTGGTTTCGGCGTCCTTCGATTTCAGCGTGCGCACGATCTGCGGCACAAGCACCGCGTTGAAGATGCCGCCGGAAACCAGTGTGTAGATGACCTGCGGAATCATCGAACCGGCCTGGTAGGCGTTGGCGGCATAGCCGGTGGTGCCCAAGGCCCAGGCAAGCAGGATGGTGCGGATTTGGCCGGTCACGCGCGAAGCGGCGGTACCGGAGGCCATGATCAGTGAGTTACGGCCAACGGAAGAACTCATTCGTCGGGATCCTTCTTACGGTTGAATTGACGCCACAGTCCCACAGCGCCCAAGAGCACGGCGAAGCCGATGATGACGAAACCGCTCTTGTCGCTGATCTGCAGCGCGCTGGTGATGTGGGTGACCTGCGTGGCTCCAAACGCTGCACCATTCCTGTCGAACAGGCTGATGGTGGCGTTGGCGGTGCCGGACGTGGACACACGGATGGTGAACGCCACCTGTGCCTCGCCGTGGGGCGGCACCTGCACGGTGTCGAATCGGGACGTGACGATCTGCATGGAATCGGTCAGCGACGAGACCTTCACCTTCACCGGGTACGGGTGGCTGTTGCTGATGGTCACCGGCATTTTCGCGGTTTCGCTGACCACGTTCACGCTTTCCGTCGGCGTGATCGCCACACCGTTGATCAGCAGGGCCGCGAGCTGGTTCGCGCCTTCCGCCATCGTGCTTCTGGAAGGGCTTTCGCCGCCCAACGCGTGCAGGGCCATGATGGTGTGGGCGTTCGTCAGCTGCCTGCTCCAGGTGTTGACGTCGGATTCGTCTTTTCCGTTCGGCTTGACGAGGATCGACGTATTGAAACGTTTGATGTTGCTCGATGAGTTCGCCAGCGCGCTCAGAGTCTGCTGGACGTCGCTGCGCATGCTATCGGTAAGGCCGTCCGTTTGGGGAAGATCGGTTGACATGCTGGCCGCATCTTCGGAGATGTCGGCATCCTTCAACGTGGCAAGGTCAGTGAGGTTCAGCCACGGCGACTGCTCGATGTCGCTCATCAGCGCGTCTACAACACTGGGGTCGGAATCCTCGTTCAGACAGACCAGCAGGTTGCGTTCCGCATAAGGCTGTTCCATCTGGTAGAACGCGCTTTGCGCGACGAATCGCGCCAATCTGCCGGCCGTGGTTCCCTCGCTGTCGGCGTTGGCATCGTCACTGGTCGCCTTGCCTTGGGCCAGGCCGGAAAGCACATTCTGCGCGGAAAGCACGGTGACGTCCCCGGCGTCGGTGGAGACCACCGTCTTGCCGGTACGTACGGTAGCCGCATCGTCCTCTTCGAAGTCATGCGTGGCGATGACGGTGCCGTACCCCTGCTGGCGGGCCTTCGTCAACGCTTGTAGGGTCCAATTGCCGTTGCCCTGCCACGCGTATGCGGTGATGTCCGCGTTGCTGTCACCCAATGCCGATTGATAGGTTTTCCGGGCTTTGGCTGCGGACCATTGACGGTCGTTGATACCGGCTGCGCTGTAGGCCGGAGCGTTGTTCATGGCGCTGTAGGCGGTCATGTCGAACAATGCGGGCTGGGTGATGCCGTCGACCCGCGTTGGCATCGCCATCGCCTGCAGGTAGGTCGGATCTCCTACGACCTGCAGCATGTCGTGCTTGGCGAAGGTCTGCTGCAACGATTTGAGCCGTGCGTCGTCATCCTTGCTGGGCATGGCGATTTTCGCCAGTTTCGAGGAGGAAATACCCCCTTCATCGACCAGCTGTCCAAGCAGCTTGCTGTCGGTGGTCCACCCGTTGGCGGCCAGCGGCTGGGCGACGGTGATGTGCAGCGCCGGCGTGCTGGGCGTGTGGAGTCCCGCGCCGGTGCGCGTCACGAACGTATGCGATTGAGCAAGGGGGGTTCCGTTGGCGGAATAGCTCAGCAGCACCGGCTTCGACCCCCAAGAGTTGATGGCCGCGAGCGATTCCTGATGGGCGTCCGCGTCGATGCTCACGTTGGCGCTGGCTCCCGGCTGCAACGCGGGCACATCGGCCTGTCCCACGGATTGCGGGGTGGGGATTCGCCCGTTGCCTTCAGACCAATCCTGGATGTCGTTGCGCGAAACGAACGTGTAGAAGGCGTTCATGGCCAGCGTCAGCGTTCCCGCGGGAATCTCCTGTCCGGTCGTGTTGGTCACCGTGGCGTTCAGATGGTATCCGGAGGTGTCCGTCAATACGGCCGTGGAAGAGTTGATGGACAACATACCGTCCGTCGACTCCGCCGATGTGGTCGATTCCATGGCCCTTGCCGATGGCGTGGGTGCGTATAACAACATCAACGCCATGGTCAATACCATGGCGAGGATGGATGATAACGCGCGAAGGCCACGCGAAACGTGCCGTTGTGCGGATTGATTCACTATTACGCCTGTCTGTTGAGTTTCCTTGCGTACAACCATGCTATCTTCCGTTCGTTCGGATAGCTCAGCACATCGTCCAAATCAGCAAAATCCACCCAAATGGCGTCTTCGGCCTCATGGTCGGGATCGCCTTCGACGGTCAGCTCGCCGCCGATCTGCCGCAACGCGAAGTGGTGCACCAGCTTGTGCACGCGTTGGCTGGTACCGGTGAACCAATAGTCGATGGTGGCGATGGAATCGACTACCTCGCCCAGAATGCCGGTTTCCTCATGCACTTCGCGCACGGCCGTCTGCTGCGGCGTTTCGCCTTTTTCGATATGTCCCTTCGGCAGGCACCATTCCAAATGCCCGCTGCGTGAATGACGTGCGATGATCGCCACGCGACCCTTGTCGTCGAACACCAGCCCGCCCGCCGAATACTCGCGCACCACCGGCAGCTCCTGCGCGTCAAGCGATGCGAACGTGGTCGGACCATCCGCGGTGCGCCGGCGCGGCATCATCGCCGGCGTAGGCGCGCTCGACGTGATGATCGTGCGCTGCTGCAATTGCTGTAGTTGTTGCAGCTGCTGCAGCGAAACCGACTGCGATGTGTACAGCAGTTCGTCCGGTTCCAGCGGATTTTGGGCATGGTCGTCCGCAGCATGGGCAAGCATGCGTGCAAGGTCTGCGGGCGTAATCATGATTCCAACCATACTCAATTCTGTGTGCAGGTGGGGTAACGGTATGCTGGTAAACGGAAAACTTGTGGTGTTGAAAGGTATGGCGTGAACTTCGAAGTGTGGCCAGAGGCCATTGAATTAGGACGTATGTTTGCTGCGGAAGGCTACGAACTGGCACTGGTCGGGGGTCCTGTCCGCGACCTGCTGCTGCATCGCAAATCGCATGATTTGGATTTCTGCACATCGGCGCGTCCCGAGCAGTTTGAGCATATTCTGCGCCGTTTTGGGCATGATGGCTTCTGGGATATGGGCCGCAAATTCGGCACGCTCGGCGCGATGCGCAGGCGTGAGGACGGCACCGAGGTGAAAGTGGAGGTGACCACCTACCGTTCCGACACGTACGACCCCGACTCGCGCAAGCCGGAAGTCAATTACGGCGACACGCTGGAAGGCGATCTTTCCCGCCGCGATTTCACCGTCAACGCGATGGCGTTGCGTGTTCCGGAACTCGAATTCGTCGATCCGTTCGGCGGTGCGAACGATTTGGCCAAAGGCGTGCTGCGTACCCCCGTCGATCCGCGGCAGTCGTTCGACGACGATCCGTTGCGCATGATGCGCGCCGTGCGTTTCGTGGCGCAGCTCGGCTTCCGCATCGAGCCGGAAACCGCCGAAGCGCTGTCCGACATGGTCGATCGCATCGAAATCGTCTCCGCCGAACGTGTGCGCGACGAACTGGTCAAGCTGCTGCTGTCCGATCGCCCGCGCGCCGGCATCGAAGCGTTGGTCGATTCCGGTCTTGCCGACATCGTGCTGCCGGAAATTCCCGCGCTGCAGCTGGAAATCGACGAGCACCATCGCCATAAGGACGTGTTCGAACACACCATGATCGTCATCGAACGCGCCGTCGCCCTCGAAACCGGTTCCGACGGTCCGGTGCCGGCCCCGGACCTGACGCTGCGTCTGGCGGCTCTGCTGCACGACATCGGCAAGCCGAAGACCCGTCGTTTCGAAGCGGGCGGCAAGGTGAGCTTCCACCGTCATGACGCCGTCGGCGCGAAGATGACGCGCAAGCGTTTGAAGGCACTGCATTTCGACCACCACATGGTCGAGGACGTCAGCGAGCTGGTCAACCTGCATCTGCGCTTCCACGGCTACGTGGAGGAGCCGTGGACGGATTCCGCGGTCCGCCGTTACGTCAAGGACGCTGGCCCGCTGTACGAGCGTCTGAACCGCCTTACGCGCGCCGACACGACCACACAGAACAAGCGCAAGGCCATGATGTTCTCGGCGGCCATGGACGAGATGGAACAGCGTGTACGCGACCTGAAAGAAAAGGAAGACTTCGACGCGATCCGTCCTGACCTCAACGGCGACGAGATCATGCAGCTGCTAAGCATCGAACCAGGCCCGATGGTCGGCAAGGCGTACAAGCACATGCTGGAATACCGCCTCGATAACGGTCCGGTGGAGCGTGACGTGGCCGTTGCCGAGCTGGAACGCTGGTACAAGGAGCAGGGCGAATAGCGATTGACATGCGGTGGTTTCGCCGCATGCATGGAACAGCTCGAATACGAAAACCCGCGTTCCCGATTGGGGGAGCGCGGGTTTTTCATATTGCCTATATCGATTTCGATTGGCGGTCAGCTTTGCGGATTCACCGCATCATGCTCGGGCGCCTTGGGCAGGTCGGTCATCTTGTCCACCGCGACGCAGCCCTGGATGCCGGTGATCGCCTTGCCTGCGGCGGGAACCTTCTTCGTATCCTGCAGATTGTCGAACGTGGCGCCCACGATGACGTCGATCAGCTGGTCCTGACGGTCGTCCATAACCAGCATGGCATCGGTGAAATTGCTTGCCACGGTGTACGCCTGATTCACGCCGTTCTTGCCGAAGACGATCATCGTGCGATCCACCTTCTTGGTGTAGTTGCCCGGCGTCTGGGGGTTGAACTCGCGGTTCTGCAACGCGTCGCTCACCGCCTTGGCGAAGCCGGAGAACTTCGTGCCGTTGAGCACACGCAGCGTGATGTTGCGATTCTCCACATACTTGGCCTTGTTGCCGTCGGCTTCCTTGATGGGGCACGGTGCCTGCTGGCCGTAGTTCGGCTGTACGGCGGCCGACTTGACGTTGCCCAGGCCTCCGACATGGAAAAAGAACAGCAGGGACACCACCATGGCGACCACCATGACGGCTCCGACGATGCTGAACACCGTCTTCTGACGGCGGCGAATGTACTCTTTGCGCGCGGCGCGCTCGTCGTTAGCCTGGGTCATTTACGAATTCCTTTTGAACAAACCAATTGCCATCAACTTTACTGTCATGCGGTGATATGTGTCATGCGGTGATATGCACAATCGGTCGGGCTGGGGCGTTCGTGGCGATGATGCGATCGACGCAACGGCTGTCCTGCCATGCCCGCTGCACGGCGTCCGCCGCATCCTCCGTCGGCACGAACGCGATGACGGACGGGCCGGAACCGGAGACGAACGCCTGGCTGGCTCCCGCACGCAAGGCTTCCTCGATCGCCTGTCCGCTACGCGGATGCAGGGAGACCGCCGCCTTCTGCAGGTGGTTCTCATCGCCATCGCCGGCACCGATCTGATCGAATGTGGCATACACTTCCGGCGTGCGCAGTTCCGCACGGTATGCGCCGACCAGCAGATGGCCGGTAAACCCACGTTCCGTAAGATCGCGTACGATATCGCCATCGTCATCAAGCTGTTCGATGCGTTCGCCGAAACCGGTGCCGCGCGCGTAACCGCCGGTCAGACAGAACGGCATGTCCGCGCCCAGCGTGGCCGCGACTTCCTGCAGGCGTTCGATCGGCCAATCGAGATCCCACAACGTGTTCAATGCCAGAATCGTCGCCGCCGCATCGGCGGAACCGCCGGCCATGCCCGCGCCGACGGGGATGCGCTTGTCGATGTTCAACGCCACGTCCGGCTCATGGCTGCTCGCTTCGGCCATGGCGAACAATGCCAGCACGGCGTGGTTGCGGCGCATATCGCTGCCGGAAGAGGCCAGGTCGCCCAGATACGCGCCCTCGAGATTCAGCGAGAAGCCGCTTCCCGGCGCTTTGCGCGTGGCGGTGACGGTGTCGTATACGCCGACCGCGCAATAGATGGTGTCGAGTTCATGACGGCCGCCCCATTCGGCATGCGACGGGCCCACATGCAGGGTCAGATTCGTTTTCGCCGGGCAGTCCACGCTCACGGCGTTGATGGTGGCCGTTCCGATGGCGGGCGAATCAATGGTGCTCATGACGCGAACACCTCATCCAACGCGCGTGCCAACGCCACGAATTCGTCGATGGTGAGCGTCTCGCCACGACGGGTCGGGTCGATGCCGGCCTTCTCGAACGCTTCGGACGGCACGATTTTCTTCAATGCGGCGTGCAGGGTCTTGCGGCGCTGCCCGAAAGCCGCGTCGATCAAACGGAACACGGTTTCGCGATCCACCACGGAACCGTCCGCATTGTCCGCGGCGGGGGTGTGACCGCCCGGGTAGCGCTTGAACAGCACCAGCGCGGAATCGACGTTCGGGGCCGGCCAGAACACGTTGCGGCCGATGACGCCCACGCGTTCCGCGGTGCCGTACCATGCGAGCTTCACGCTCGGCGTGCCGTAGATCTTCGAACCGGGCTTCTCGCTCAAACGGTCCGCCACTTCCTTCTGCACCATCACCAGGAAGGTGCCCAGATTGTCGAAACGTTCCAACAGGGTGAGCAGAATCGGCGTGGCCACGTTGTACGGCAGATTGGCCACCAGCGTGAAGGAATCGTCATCCTTGAAATCGGGCAGATTCTCCGGATTGACGGTGAGTGCGTCGCGGTTGACCACACGGAAGCGGTCCACGGCGTCCGGCATGAATTCGGCGATGGTTTTCGGCAGGCGTTCGGCGACCGGCGGGTCGATTTCCACAGCCGTCATCGTGGCGCCGGTTTCCAGAATCGCCAGCGTCAGCGAACCCAGTCCGGGACCGACTTCCAGCACATGGTCGTCGGCGGTCACGCCGGCCTCGCGCACGATGCGACGCACGGTTCCCGGATCAATCACGAAATTCTGCCCGAATTTCTTCGTCGGGCTGATACCCGCGTCGGCGGCGATGCGTCGGATGTCGGCCGCCCCCAGCAAATGGCCCTGCGTATGCTCGTTCACGTTTTCTGTCATTCCCTCATTATCCGTTCATGCCGGTACGAAAATCGTTGGCGATTAGCCGGATCAGTACCATCCGGTCTGTTCGGAGTGCTGCCACGCCGCGGACGGGCTGCCGTACCGCTGTGCGATGTAGCTCAGACCCCAGTCGATCTGCACGGCGGCATCGTCCTTCCAATTCGCGCCGAACGTGGCCATTTGGCTGCCCGGCAACGCTTGTGGAATACCGTATGCGCCCGAATACACGTTTTCCGCGCTCCAGCTCCATCCGGATTCGCGATTCCAGAGTTTGACCAGATCCGTCCAGTTCTGGCCGGTCCAGCCGCGCTGCGCCGCCGCGCCGGAAGCGTAGGCCTGTGCCTGTGCCGCGGAAGGATGGTACAAGCGGCAGCCTGCGGAAGGATTGCTCGGCTGCGGCGTGGGCTGCGGTTTGGGCTGGGGTGCGGGAGTCGGCTGCGGTGCAGGGGTTGGTGTGGGGGTCGGTGCCGGATCGTCCTTCTTGGTGTTGTTGGAATTGTTATTCGAGTTGTTGTTCGAATTGTTCTTATCCGAGGAATCCGACTTGTTCGAATCGGTTTTGTCGGAATCGGACTTGTTCGAATCGGACTTATTGTCGTTTTTATTCGAGTCGTTCTTACCCGAATCGTTCTTGCCGTCGTCCGTCTTGCCGGAATCGCCGTTATCGCCGTTGCCGTTGCCGCTGTTGTCGGATTTGTCGGTATCGTCCGTAGTTTTTTCCGGTCCGACCGCAATGACTTTGTCGATGGCGATTTTCGTGGTCTTCTCTTCGGTCAGCGTCTCGCTTTCCTTCACGCCATCCACGTAGGTGACGGCGTACGTCTGCTGGATTTCGCCGTTTTCGCCTTCCTGCCGTATCGTGACTTCGCCCGGCTGCAGGTTCGGGTCGATGATGGTCTGCGTGCCGAACGGCACTTCCTTCGTACGTGTTTCCTCGCCGTGGGTCACGCGGCGGACGCGCAGAATGGTCTTTTTGCCGTCCTTTTCGACGCTGACGCGATCCTCCTTGCCCAACGTGATGCCTTTGGCGTCAAGAATGGAGGCGGCGGGCAGCTTGCCGTTCGGCGCCACCGAGCTTTTGCCGTCCGCGATGACGGTGACGGACCCCTTCTGGTTGATGATGAGACCGCCGGTGAGCTTGTTGTAGACGTTGCTGATATTGACGGTGATTTTCGCCGCTTCGGTTTCGTTTTGGTTGAAGAAGTCCAGCAACTGCTCGGCGCTGGACGCGACCGTCCAGAACGGCACTTCCTGGCCGTCGATGGTGATGGTGGTCTGGTATGCGCTCTGCACGTTCACCACATCATGGTTCTTCAGCATGCTGGTCGGGCTGGTCGACTCCACCAGGTCGTGCGTTTTGACTTTCACGCCCTGCTCCTGCAGCAGACGGTCCACGCTCATCGCATATGTGGTCACCGTGGTGGTCTCCCCATTGACGGTCAATGCCACGGATTTGCGCGCGCCCACACCAAACGCCAACGCCGAAGTCAAAGTCAATGAGGCCACGCATGCCATGACGCGGACACGACGAAGCGTCACGAATCTCCGAGGGGTCCACCTTCTCGTCATTTATCCTCTTTTCAGCGCTGCCTACAACGCCGTTATTGTAACGGCTCAGCTGGAACGGTTGCCGTGCTTTCCGATGGTTTTATCCATACCGCCACATTTTTGAAAGCAGGTGCGAAAAGCGAAAAATAAAAAGGGGGCAGGAGAGAAGGGGATGTCCTGCCCCCGGTCGGACGAGACAGGTTGGGGGACGTCTCGTCCGCTTTGCCAGAAGTCTCAAGTTGGGGGAAGACTTCTGGAGCACTTACCCATGGTAAGAGGTCCAAGCCCGTCATACGGGTTCGAGCCTCCTGTCGGGATCGAACCGACGACCTGCCGCTTACAAGGCGGCCGCTCTGGCCATCTGAGCTAAGGAGGCATGTCCTCTTTTGCTATGAAAACAACAGAGGAACGATGAATAGCATAACCAGCGCTTCCACCGCCGTCAACTTAGTATTGCGGGTTGAGACGCGCCGGCTGCCCGTAAGGGGTTATTCGCCCGTGGTGACGGAAATCGGCCCCTTCTTGGCTCCGATGGACGGCATCTTGCCGGCAACGCCGACTTCGCTGTCCTTCAGGCCGATCGATTCCAACAGACCGTCCTTAACCGTCGTCTGGGCGGTGGTCAGCTGGTCCATATCCCAATACTTGCCGTTGATGATCACGGTCGGCGTGGTCATGCTGCCCTTGTAGCTGCCGGACTGATGCCACAGTTCGGAACGCTTCGGCGTGTAAGTGTCGATCGCATCAAGCCATTCCTGATAATCGCGGCCAAACGCCTTGTCCGCAACATCCTTGGAAACACCCGCGGCGATCATCTGCTCCTTGATCTTGGCGTCGCTCACCGACTTGTATGCGGAGCCTTCCTCCGGCTGGAAATCCTCGGCGTAGACCTTCTCCAGGAAGGAGATCAGATGGTTCGGGTCGCTGTCATGCTCGGCCAGGTAGATGGCCGCGTTCGCCGCGCGACTGGAATACTCGTCGGTGGACCAACGGTCCATGAACGCCATGAAATGCAGGTCCAGATTGATCTGGCCGGCATCGACCATCTTCTGCAGGTCGGCGTCCAACTGGCGGTGCAGGTTGCCGCAGCCCGGGCACAGGAAATCCATGTAGAGCTCGACGGTCGGCGCGCCCTCCACAGCCTTGCCGTAGCCGTTCTTGGAAATCAGCAGGCCGCCGTTCTTATCGACGAGCTTCGGAGTGTTCTTCACTTTCTGCAACGCCGTGTACGCTTCCTGCACGGTTTCGGTGGAAGCCTTCGTTTCGGCCTTCTTATGCATGTTGTGGTACACGGTGAACGCGCCGATCGCCACCAGAATCACCAGCACCGCCACCACGATGCCGCCGATGATCGTCTGCTGCTTGCGTTCCTTTTCCATCTGCTCGGCGCGCGCCTTCATCGCCGCGGCCTCGGCGGCCCTACGCTCGGCGCGGCTGGTACGCTTCTGCGCATCCTTGCTGTTCTGGGCCATCGATATTCCTTTCGACCTCACGTTGTTATGCTGGGCACCATACTAGCGATGCCTTGCTATCGATTCGCCGGGAATTCCGTATTGCCTTGCGATTGCGTCGGCAGCTCGCTCAAGTGGCGCAGATACGGCTGTTTACGCAGTGCGCCGCCGCCCAATCGCAGTACGATCGCGCCCGGAGCGGCCACGGCCACAAGCCAGCCGATCGCGCAGAACGCAGCCTGCGCCAGCCCGCTTTCGGAAAGCGGACCGCCAAGCAGCGTCGGCATCGGAATCGTCAATCCAAATATCCACGTATCCATCACGGCATACGGAAGCTGCAGCACGACCGTGGTGAGCGACAAACCCAGCGCGGCCACGGCCAACATGATCAGCGTCCGCACGATGGCGACGCCGAAGCCCTTCACGATGTGCCAGGGCAGTCCCGCCAATCGCAGCAGCCAGTCGGAACTTTTCTTCTCGCCGCCACGTTTGCCTTCGCGCTCGAGCTGCGCCTCCGTGTTGAATCCGATGGTGGCCAGCGCACAGGCGAACAGTAACGCGGCTGCCATCGTCGTCCACAGTGAGAACAGTCCGCAGACGGCCACGGGAATCGCCATCAGCGCGCAGGGGAGCATGCCCCGGCCCAACATCGCGCCACGCTTCACATCGGCGGGATTGGGTGCTTCCGCAACGTTCGGCCCATCCATACCGGGTACCGGCGGGAATGACATTGCGGGCGATTGCTGCGCCGCGGCCACCGTGGCCTGCGGTATGACGGACGGTGGCTGCCGCATGGCGATGCGTTGCAACGCGGGTTTGATGGTCGGGTCGACTTGCGTCGGCGCTTCCGCTGGATTCCATGCGTTCTGGGCCGGCAGCATTTGTGTTGACGGCATGGATTGCGGCATTACCTGCGTGCCTGTCGGCATCGCCCGCGTGCCTTGCGATTGCGGCATCGTGCGCGTGCTGTCCACGTTGGGAAGTGCGTCGGAAAGCACGCTGGTCTCGGCATCGTCAACAGGTGCGATCACCTGCGTTGCGCTCGCGTCGGATTGGCTGGTCACTTGTTTCCCGATTACTTGAGTTGCGCTCACATCGGGCTGCCCGATCGCCTGCGTTGCTTCGCTGAGCCTTGGCATCGTGCGCGTGCCGATGGCGTTTTCGCCGGTTATGTCGTCCTGCAATCGCCACAACGTGCGCGGATTGTCGGGCGATTCAACAAAAGGGGGCATCGCCTCCGTATCGCCATCCGCTGCGCCACCATTGTCGGCCGCAACCCACGCCTGCGGATTCAACGCATCCACGGCGATCGCCTGCAGCAAATCGTCCGGCGTGCACCGCTTCGTCCGATCCGGATTGAGCGCCGAACGGAACGCGGCCATCGTGCCCG
>ERZ506459.163-NODE-163-length-13988-cov-4.98751_pt1 | contig 13988 bp, 9 predicted proteins | sample MGYA00513051_ERZ506459 | MGnify/ENA metagenome assembly ERZ506459
GCCGTTGGCGTGCACGTTCTGCAGCCATGTGGAGAATTCCACATAGTCGATCTTCAAATCGATGCCGATTTTGGCGAGCTGGCTCTTGAGCTGGTCGCCCAGTTCGGTGCCGTACGTGTTGGCGTAGGTGAGGGTGAGCCGCAACGGCTTGTCGGTGGTATAACCGGCTTCCTTCATAAGTTCCTTGGCCTTGTCCACGTTGTACGGGTACAGGCCGGTCAGGTCCTCGTAACCGGGGTCGACGGACGGGATCGGACCGCCGAGCGCGTAGTCGACGTTGCCTCGGGAGGCGATGATCTCCTTGTGGTTGATGGCGTAGCGGATGGCCTGGCGGACGCGCTTGTCCTTGAGTTTGGCGTTCGTGCAGTTGAAGGCGAGGACGAACTTGTCGCTGCCGTCGGCCGCGGACACCGTGTATGTGCTGGCATCCAATGATTTGGCGAGCGTGGCGTTCACCGGGGAAAGCACGTCGACGTCACCGCTTTTCAGCGCGTTGACGGCTGCGTTGTCGTCGGTGAGGAAGCGGATCACCACGTTCTGGGTGGCGGGCTTGTGCGCGGTTCCCCAATATTTCGCATTGGCTTTGAGCACCATTTTGCTGGCCGAGTCGAAAGATTCGACGGTATACGGGCCGGAGCCGACCACTTCGGTTTTCGCGTTGTATTTGGCGTTTTTGTCGAACACGAGGCCAGGACGTCCGGTCAGATACCACAGCAGGTTGGAGTCGGGGGTGGAAAGGGTGAGCTTGACCGTGTTGGCGTCCACCGCTTCGGCCTTGTCGAGGCTGGCCACCTGGTTGGCGTTGTAGTACTGCTTCTCCTTGAGCTGGTTGATGGACCAGGCCACGTCGTCAGCGTCGAGCTTGTCGCCGTTGGAGAAGGTCATGTTCTGGTTGAGATGGAAGGTGTAGGTCTTGCCGTCCTTGGAAATGTCCCAGGATTTCGCGAGGCCCGGCTGCACTTTGTTGTCGGAGTCGCGCGACAGCAGCGCTTCGTAGACGTTGCCGATCAGCACCTGTTCGATGGCCGATCCGGACTGGTGGCGGATGTCGAGGCTGACCGGGGCGAGTTTGAGCCCGATGGTGACGGTGTCGGCTTTAGTTACGCCGGAAGTGTTCGCGTCATCGTTTTTGCCGCGCGTCACTGCAATGGCGACGATCACCGCGACGGCGGCGATGATGGCGATCAACGCGATAAGCCACTTCTTCGGGCCTTGCGATTTCGCGCCGTTCGACGATTTCGCACGCGCGTTCAGCGTGGCGTCGGTGCTTGCCGTGGACTGCGGCTGCCGTTCGTTCTCCTGTTTGGTTGCGTCGGCTTCGCCGTGCGCACCGGTAGGTGACGACATGGGATTTCTCCTCTTCGTATTTTCGATTATGTGTTGTGATTGCGGTTGACCGCCTGCGTGAGGTCGATCACCACGGCCTGATTCTACCGTCCGCCATACCCGCGGCCCGTTCGGATTCGCCCGCAAAGCGCGCGGAGGCTTCGGCCCGGTTATATACTTGACGCAGTCGCGGCAGGTCACAACGAGAAGGACGGTTGATCCATGGCGCATATTCTTTTGGGGGTCACCGGCAGCATCGCCGCGTTCAAGGCCTGCCATCTCGCCTCCGATTGGAGCAAGCAGGGGCATGAGGTGCGTGTGGTGATGACCGCCGCCGCACAGGAGTTCGTCACTCCCCTGACGTTCAGTTCCCTCACCCACACGCCGACACGCACGTCCATGTTCGCCGCCGGACATCGTCCCGGCGCTACGGCCGACGTGACGCCCGGACCGGACGGTCCGCTGCAGATCAGCCACGTGGCCGACGCGAAGTGGGCGGATCTGCTGGCAGTCGCTCCGGCGAGCGCCGATATCATCGCGAAAATCGCCTGCGGCATCGCCGATGACCAGCTGACCAGCACCATACTCGCGTACGACAAGGGACCGAAGGTCCTGTGCCCCGCCATGAACGTGCATATGTATGAAAACGCCGTGACGCAACGCAATCTCAATACCTGCCGTGAGCTCGGTTGGACAATTGTGGAGCCGGAAAGCGGCATGCTGGCCTGCGGCGACGCCGGCAAGGGACGTATGGAGGAGCCGGCACGCATCGAAACGGCGGTGAAAGCGCTGCTGCTTGCGAATCGTCCGGACGGCGAGCTGCCGCTTAAGGGACTTGCCGTGCTCGTCACCGCCGGCCCGACGCAGGAGCCGCTTGATCCGGTGCGGTTCCTCACCAACCATTCCACCGGCAAGATGGGGTACGCTCTGGCCGAACAGGCACGCGATCTGGGCGCGCAGGTGACGCTTGTATCCGGTCCGGTGGCGTTGGACGCCCCGTATGGCGTGGATGTGGTCGATGTCACGACCGCACGGGATATGTTCGATGTGGTGACGAGCCGTTTCTCGGACACGGACATCACCGTCATGGCCGCGGCCGTCGGCGATTTCCGTCCGGTCGAGCAGGCCCGGGACAAGATCAAGAAGAACGGGCGCAGCGGCATCGAGCTCGAGCTCACGTCGAATCCGGACATTCTGGCTTGGGCCGGCGAGCATAAGCGGCCGGACCAGACATTGTGCGGATTCGCCATGGAGACGCGCGACCTTGAGGCCAACGCGGCGAAGAAGCTTAACGGCAAGCATTGCGACATGCTGGTGGCCAACAATCTGCGCACCCCCGGCGCCGGTTTCGCAGCGGACACGAACGTGGTGACGGTGCTGACGCCGGGCGAAACCGCAGACAGGCCAAGCATCGAACGGTGGAGCAAGATGGGCAAGGACGCACTTGCGAAACGTATTCTTGTCAAGCTCGCAGCCATGCGTGCGGACGGCGAACGGCGCTAACCGCAGCATTTTCGAATCGCAATAACCGTATCAATCGCAATAATCGCAATATTTCAACGGAACTTCCGCAAAACGCGAAGGAGAACGCAACATGCTTCTGATGGCTGTGGATATCGGCAACACGAACGTCGTGATCGGTTTCATCGACGATGGGCGCATCGCGGGCACGTACCGCATCACCACGAAGGCGAACCACACGTCCGACGAATACGGGCTGATGATCACGCAGTTCCTGGCTTTGAGCGGCTACAAGCCGGCGGATGTCGATGATGTGATCATTTCGTCCGTGGTGCCGAAGGTCATGCATTCGTTCCGTGCGAGCATCGTGAAGTTCCTCGACATCGATCCGATGATCGTGGGACCGGGCATCAAAACGGGACTCAACATCCGCATGGACAATCCGCAGAACATGGGCGCGGACTGCATCGCCGACTGCGCGGGCGCGTATTACGAGTATGGCGGGCCGATTCTGGTGGCTGATTTCGGCACGGCCACCACGTTCAACTACGTCACCGCGGACGCGTCGGTGATTTCCGGACTGATCACCACCGGTATCCGCACCGCCGCGGCCGCACTGTGGGAAGGGACGGCGCAGCTGCCGGAAGTGGAGATCACCCGTCCGAAGTCGATTCTGGCGAAGTCCACGAAACCGGCCATGCAGGCGGGCCTGTACTACAACTTCCTCGGCGGCATCGAACGCACGATCGCGCAGTTCCATAAGGAGATCGACGAGGATTTCCGTGTGGTGGCGACGGGCGGATTGAGCCGCGTGTTCGCCGACGACACGAACATGATCGACATTTACGATCCGGACCTGATTTTCAAGGGCATGCGGCACATCTACGACCGCAACGTCCGCTGATTCAAGAGCCAGCGACGGGAACCGGCGATCATAGCCCGGCAATCTGAAAACCGACGGCCTGCGGATAATGCGCTATCCGCAGGCCGCAATCGATTAAACCAATTACACAGACGCTATTGGATGGTGAAGCCCTGGTTGGCTCCGTATTCTTTCAGGTCCTTCTGCCATAGGGCTATGCCGCCCTTAAGTTTGATGCGGTCGGACGATTCGGTGTTCTTCAACGCATCGCCGATGTTGGAGGTGTCGGAGACCTGACCGCCTGCGGCGATGATGTTGAGCCTGTTCTGCTCTTTGCGCAGCAGGCTCGACCATTTGTAGGCCTTGCCCACCGTGGACCGGAAGTCGCTGCGCGCATACACTTCGAACGGCAGATACTGGTATCCGGTCGACACGTTCTCCGCGGCCTGGGACAGCACGCGGTTGTATTCCTGCCCGCCGAAATAGGGCACTTCGATGCCACGGTCGTCGGTCACCGTGGTCTTGCTGAGGAATTTCGAGTCGGATAGGGTGTTTTTGTCGGCTGGGAACGCGCCGCCATCCACGCGGGTTGTGATGCCTTTGGCATTGTGGCAGGCGTATTCGATGAAACGGTATGAGGCTTCGGGTTTGCGGGAACGTTGCAGCACGGCAAGGGCCGAACCGCCGTTTTCCGATGTGGTGGCCTTGCCGTCGGGCGTCGGCATCTGGGCCACGCGCCACAGGCCGGCCGCGCCGGGAATGTCGGACATGAGCAGCGAAGGCAGCCATGCGCCGGAGAACAGCGAGGCGACTTTGCCTTGTCCCACGGCCGATTTCCATCGATCCGACCATGACGTGAGGTTTGTTGCCACCAAACCCTCATCGATCATCTTCTGCCAGAATTCGGTGAATTCGCGGGTGCCTTTATCTTCGGTGAGTCTGATGGTCACGTTCTTGCCATCGTTGGACGTGGAGAACGGGCGTCCGCCGGCGAGCCAGATCATCGTGTCGTAGAAGCTGGCGTCGCCGGAATCGGCGGTGATGTACACGCCGATTTTCTTGAGTTTTTTGGCGGCCTCGTAGTAGTCGTCCCATGTGCGGATCTTGGACGCGTCCACGCCAACCTGTTCGAACACGCTGTTGTTATAGAAGAAGGCCATCGGGCCGGAGTCCATGGGAAGCCCGTACACCCGTCCGTTGAGCTGCACCGACGCCCAGGTGCCGGGCGTGTAGAAATCGGCATAGCCTTCGGTTCTGCCGGTGATGGGCACGAGCTGGCTGCTGACCGCGTACTGGCGCAATGCGTAATATTCCAGCTGCACCACGTCGGGAATGCCGTAACCGTCTTGGATGGCGTTGTTGAGTTTCTCGTAACCGCTGGTGTTCTTCCAAACCACGTGGATGTCGGGATTGTCTTTTTCGAAGCCGGCGATGACCTGTTTCATGCTCGGCTCCCACGACCATACGGTGATCTGTGTGCGTGTGTCCGTATTGGCCCCGCATGCGGCGGCGCTGGCCGCCATGACGCCCGCGCAGCAGATGGCGGTGAGCTGCTTCACCAGTTTCGCCGATTTCAGCACCACGCCCACGGACCTCCGTTTTGTATTTCGCCTGCGATTACCACCATAAGATTATACGGGTCATGCGGAAGCCACGCACAAGCCTGGAAAGGCTCCCCATATCCACCCAAATACGCCGAATGCGGAAGAACCGCTCCGGAAGCGAACTTCCAAAGCGGTTCCCTGCGATATCGCATCGGCGGCTAAGCCGGTACGCAATCAAGCTTCGATGCCGAGCTTGGCGCGTTCCTTCTTGGAATACATGAAGGCCGGCAGCTGACGGCCCTGCTTGAGCCAGGCATGGTATTCGGCGGTGGCCGCGAACTCCACATCGGACGCGGAGTTCAGGCAGGTTTCCACGGAATCCTGGATGACGCCGATGATGAAGCCGACGCCCACCACCTGCATGGCGATGTCGTTGCTGATGCCGAACAGCGAGCAGGCCATCGGGATGAGCAGCAGCGAGCCGCCTGCCACGCCGGACGCGCCGCATGCGCCGAGCGCGGAGACCACGGACAGCAGGATGGCCGCCGGCAGGGAGATCTGGATGCCGAGCGTGTTGGCGGCAGCCATGGCCATGATGGTGATGGTGATGGCCGCGCCGTTCATGTTGATGGTGGCGCCCAGCGGAATGGACACGGAGTACATGTCCTTGTCAAGCCCGAGCTTCTCGCACAGCTGCATGTTGACGGGGATGTTCGCAGCGGAGGAGCGGGTGAAGAACGCGGTCAGGCCGGATTCCTTGAAGCAGCGGTAGACCAGCGGGTACGGGTTGCGGCGCAGGAAGATGAAGATGACGAGCGGGCCGAACACGAGCACCATGAGCAGCATGGTGCCGACGAGCAGGAGCAGCAGGCTGCCGTACTTGGTGAATGCGGACAGGCCGTTGTCGGCCACGTTGGTGAACACGAGGCCCATGATGCCGAACGGGGCGAGGTTGATGACCCAGCGGATCACCTGGGACACGGCGTCGGCCACGTTGGCCATGAACGCTTTGGAGCTTTCGTTGGCGATGGACTTCATGGCGAGTCCGAACAGGCAGGCCCACATCAGGATGCAGATGTAGTTGCCGTCGATGATGGCCTGGATCGGATTGGCCACGATGTTGGTCAGCAGCGTCTGGATGACTTCGGAAAGGCCTTGCGGCACCACGTCGGCTTTGGCGGCCTTGCCCAAGGACAGGGTCTGCGGGAATAGACGGGAGGTCAGCACGGCCACGACCGCTGCCAGGAACGTGGTGAACAGGTACAGGAACAGCACGGTGCCGAAACGGCGGTCGAGTTTCGACGTGCCCTGCGCAAGGGCGCTGGCCACCAGTACGAACACCAGAATCGGTGCCGCGGCCTTCAACGCGGCCACGAACAGGGTGCCGAATTCGCCGATCCAGGTCACGTGGGGCATGGTCAATGCCAGCACGGTGCCGATGATCAGGCCGACGATGATACGGACGATCAGCGATGCGCCGTTGTAGATGTCGGCGATGCCGCGGACGGCTTTCGAGATTTTACCCATGGTTCTCTCTTACTCTCGTGATGCCGGAAACGCTCCGGCAAGTCAACAGAACGCCATGATAATCGGGCGTGTCGGGCGAGATAGGGGAATGTCCAAAATCGTGGGTTTCTATAAGCCCGCGCCCAACGGCACATGCGATACGAATCGACGTGGCTCGCCGTTGAGCGGGTCATCGAATCGCAGTTCGCGCGCCACCAATTCCAAGGGTTGCGAGAAGTCGTCGTACGCGCGCTGCACGATGTCCGGGTAGAAATCGTCGCCCAATATCGCCAGTCCGAGCGAATTCATATGCACGCGCAACTGGTGCGTCTTGCCGGTTTTCGGATGCAGCGTGTAATTCACGTACGGTCTGCCGGCAACGAAGCGGATGCCGCTTCCCCGTTCGATCAGCGTTTCCGCGTTGGGCACGTCGGCGCTTTCGTACGCCTGCAATCGTCCGCGATCCTTGTTGATATGCGACCTGCGTACCAGCGGAAACGGCAGGTGCCGGTCGATGCGCACCGCCGTTCCATATCGCGGCCGCTGCGTCGGGGCGAGCGGTGCCAGGCATTCGTAGGTTTTGACGGTTTTGCGATTTTGGAACAGCATCTGGTACGCGCCTCGCGCAGACGGATTACGTACGAACACGACGACGCCTGCGGTCAGTCGGTCCAAACGGTGCGCCGGCGTGATGTTCGGCTCGTCGTACCGCTCGCACAACCGGACCAGCGCGGTTTCGCGATACCACATGCCGCGTGGCGTGGTGGCGAGGAAATGCGGCTTGTCGATGACGATGATGTTCTCGTCCTCGTACAGAACCTCATATTCGAAGGGAATATGAGGTTCCTCGAGCACGTACCGGTGCCTGCGTTCGTTACTCAACGGTGACGGACTTGGCGAGATTGCGCGGCTTGTCGACGTCGTAGTTCTTGAGCTTGGCCATGTCCATGGCGAACAGCTGCAGCGGCACCACGTCCACCAGCGGGCTCATCAGCGTCGGGCATGCGGGACGCCAGAAGACCACGTCGGCGTAACGTTCCACGTCCGGATCGTGTTCCTCGGCCACGGCGATGATGTAGGCGCCACGGGCCTTGACCTCTTCGATGCCGGAGATGACTTTGGAGTGCAGCACGTTGCGGCCGCGCGCCGGCGGCACGATGAATACGACCGGTTCGCCTTCGTCCACCAAAGCGATCGGACCATGTTTCAGTTCGCCCGCGGCGAAGCCTTCGGTGAACGTGTAGGCGATTTCCTTGAGCTTCAACGCGCCTTCCATGGCCACCGGATAGCCCACATGGCGGCCGAGGAACAGGAACGATTTCGCATCCACCATCTGTTCGGCGGCTTCCTGCACGGTCTTGGTCTGGGTGTCGAGAATCCACTGGATCTTGCGGGGCATGTCCTTCAGAGATTCCAAAGTCTGGGCGATTTCGTCTCGATACATGGCACCCTTGACTTGGGCCAGATACAGGCCGAGCACGTATGCGGCGGTGATCTGCGCCACGAACGCCTTGGTGGAGGCGACCGCCACTTCCGGACCGGCGTGGGTGTAGAGCACCGCGTCGGATTCGCGTGGGATGGACGCGCCCTGCGTGTTGCAGATGGCCAATACCTTGGAGCCCTGTTCACGCGCGTGGCGCAACGCCATCAGCGTGTCCATGGTCTCGCCGGACTGCGAAATGGCCACCACCAACGTTCGGGGGGTGAGGATCGGGTCACGGTAGCGGAATTCGTGGGCGAGTTCCACTTCTACCGGAATGCGCACCCAATGCTCGATGGCGTATTTGGCCACCATGCCCGCATACGCGGCCGTGCCGCAGGCGATGACGATGATCTTGTCGATGGCTTTGAAATCATGCTCGTCGATGCGCACCTCATCGAGGTTGATGTTGCCGTTCTCGTCGAGACGCCCCAGCAGAGTGCGCTGCACGGCGGCCGGATCCTCATGGATCTCCTTGTCCATGAAGGAGTCCCAACCGCCCTTTTCGGCGGCGGACGCATCCCAGTCCACGGTGTAGGTCTTCGGATCGGGCACGATGTTGCCCATGAAGTCGGAGACGACGACCTTGTCTGCGGACACCATCACGGCCTGGTCCTGGTCGATTTCCATGGCGCGCTTGGTGTAGGCCACGAACGCGGCCACGTCGGAGCCGAGGAAGTTCTCGCCTTCGCCAAGACCGACCACCAGCGGCGAATCGTGACGGGCGCCGACCACGATGTCCGGCTGGCGCACATCGGTGGCGAGGATGGTGAACGCGCCTTCCAGCATGCGTGCGAGACGGCGGACGGCCTTGAACAGGTCAGGCTTGCCGGTCTCTTCGATGATCTTGTCGCTGATCTTGCCCAGCAGCTTCGCCGCGACCTCCGTATCGGTTTCGGAAACGAAATGGTAGCCTTCCGTCTGCAGGTCGAGACGCAGCTGGGACGCGTTTTCGATGATGCCGTTGTGGATGATGGCCACTTTGCCGTCACGCGAGGTGTGCGGATGCGCGTTGGTGTCGTTCGGCACGCCGTTGGTGGCCCAACGGGTGTGGCCGATGCCCACGGTGGCTTCCGGCATCGGATCGCGTTCGATGTCCTGCACCAGGTTGGCGAGACGGCCGGCCTTCTTACGCACCGCCACATGGTCCATGCCGGGCGCGGTCAACGCCACGCCGGCCGAATCATATCCACGGTATTCCAATCGCTGAAGACCCTGGAGGCAGACCTCCAAGGGTTTGCCGCACGCGGTCCGAACATTTCCTGCATATCCTACGATTCCACACATAGCTCCTTAGCCTATCGGGTAAGGATGTCAATCATGAAACCAAGCCGCGCGTCCTTACAAATCTTTGCCATATATGCGAAATCCCACCCCCCCCCAGGGAAATCGTGCGAACCAGTGGCGCACGCAACGCGCCCATCGTCGGCAGCAAAAAGAAAACCCAACCACCGGACGTCTGCGGACGCTTGACGTCAGTGGATTGGGAATTTACGGCAGTACGACAGCCTTACTTGCTACAGGACGTGCTGCAAGAAGTCCTTAAACCTCGACTCCTTCGGATGGTCGATGATCTCCGGTCCGCCCTGTTCGACGACCACGCCACCGTCCATGAAGACGATCTGGTCGGCGACCTCGCGCGCGAAGCCGATCTCATGGGTGACGACCACCATGGTCATGCCTTCCTTGGCGAGGTCGAGCATGACGTTGAGCACTTCGCCGACGAGTTCCGGATCGAGCGCGGATGTCGGTTCGTCGAACAGCATGATCTCCGGCTTCATGGCAAGCGCGCGGGCGATGGCCACGCGCTGCTGCTGGCCGCCGGACAGCTGTGCCGGATAGTAGTCGAGACGCTCCCCCATGCCGACGCGGTTCAGCTCCTGAATGGCGAGTTCGCGGGCTTCCTTCTTGTCCATGTGCTTGACGTGGACCGGAGCCTCCATGACGTTTTCAAGAGCCGTCATGTGCGGGAACAGGTTGAAGCGCTGGAACACCATGCCGAGTTTGGAACGCTGTTCGGCCACTTCCTTGTCGTTCAGGGTCTGCAGCACACGTTCGCCGCCCTTGTCGACGTACTTGTAGCCGATCATTTCGCCGTCGACGTCGATTTCGCCGCCAGTCAGGGTTTCCAGCTGGTTGATCAGACGCAGGAACGTGGATTTGCCGGAACCGGACGGTCCGAGAATCACGGTGACGGTGCCGGGCATGACGGTCATGTCGATGCCTTTGAGCACGTGCAGGTTGCCGAAGGCCTTGTGCACCTGGGTCGCCTTGACGGCGGGAACGATTTCGTTGGTTGTGATTTCGCTCATGGTCATTCCCCTCACGCGGTCATTCCCGCGAACGTGGCTTCGTTCTGCTTATCGACGTCATCCTTGGGTTCGCCGAAGGTCTTGCCCGGCAGCGGCGTGCGCTTACCGCGGGCTCCGGCGGGACGGGCGTCGAAGCCCTTGCCGAAGTGCTTTTCGAGTCGCGACTGGATGACCATCAGGATGGAGGTGATGACCAGATACCAGATGCAGGCCACGATCAGCAGCGGAATCGGCTTGTACAGACGGGTCGCGATCGCCGTGGTGGCGAACTGCAGTTCCAGCGTGAACGGCACGGCGTTGACAAGCGACGTGGTCTTCAGCATGCCGATGAACTCGTTGCCGGTCGGCGGGATGATGATGCGCATGGCCTGCGGCAGCACGATGCGACGCATGATGAGCGTGCGCTTCATGCCGAGGGCCTTTGCGGCTTCCGTCTGCCCCGGATCGACGGCCTCGAGGCCGGCGCGCACGATTTCGGCCAGGTAGGCGGCTTCGTTCAGGGCCAAGCCCAGCCATGCGGCGTTGAACGCGGTGATGACAGACTGGGAGTCAATGCTCCAGAATTCGATTGAGGTGAACGGGATGCCCACGCCGATACGCGGCACCAGCACCGCGAACAGACCCCAGAAGACCAGCTGCGTGTACACAGGGGTTCCACGGAAGAACCAGATGTAGAACCAGCTCACGCCGCGCAGCACCGGGTTGATGGATTTGCGCATGACCGCCAGAATGACCGCCAGAATGATGGCGATGACCATCGAGATGACGGTCAGCAGCAGCGTGTACTTGATGCCTTCCAGTACGTTCTCGTTGAACAGGTATTTCCAGACCACATTCCATTCGAAACGCGGATTGGTGACCAAAGCCTGCACCAGCATCGCGGCGAAGAGCGCGACGATGATGGCCGCCACGATCGGACCCGTACGCTTGACAGGCAAGGCTTTAATGCGATTGGGAATATCGAGGCCGTCGCCGTCGACTTGTTTCTTCGCCATGATGCTGTTTCCTTTTTCTATCTATCTGATGAGATCAGTTGAGGTCGGTCGGATTGATCTCAGCCTTGTCGAGAGCGCCGGACTCGACGCCCCAATGCTTGAGGATCTTCATGTACGTGCCGTCATCCATCAGCTTCTGCACGGCCTTCTGCACGGCCTCGTCGAGCTGCTGGTCGCCCTTCTTGATGGCGATGCCCTGCTTGGCCACGCCTTCAACGTCGCCGAGCGCCTCAAGCTGGCCGTCGGTCTGGGAGATCGCGTAGCCGGCGACCGGCGAATCGGCGTAGAACACGTCGGCCTTACCGGTGGCCACTGCGGTGGCGGCTTCGGCCTGACGCTTGTAGGACATCACTTCGGCCTTCTTGTCGGCCTTGCAGCCCTTGGCGATCTTGTTGGCCTCGTCCTCCTGGACGGTGCCGGTCTGCACTGCGATCTTCGCGCCGCACATGTCGGAGGTGTCGAGCTTCTTCGGGTTGCCCTTCTGCACGGCCCACGTGGAGCCGGCGCGGTAGTAGCTCACGAAGTCGACGGACTGCAGACGCTCTTCGGTGATGGTCATGGCGGTGATGCCCAGATCGTACTTGGAGCCGATGGACGGGACGATGGTGTCGAACATGGAGGAGACGATCTTCGGCTTCAGGCCCAGCGTCTGGGCGATGGCCTTGGACATGTCCACATCGTAGCCGACCGGCGTCTTGCCGTCTTCGGCGTAGAATTCGGCCGGAGCATAGGACAGTTCCATGCCGACGGACAGCTCGCCGTCCTTGACGGTCTTCGCGGAGGCGGCCAGCTTGGCCAGCTCGTCATCCTTCTTGATGGTGCTCACATCGTAACCAACGGTGGTGTTCTTCGCCTTCGAGTCGCTTTTGGCGTCACCGGAATCCGTGGTGCCGCATGCGGCGACGGAGAACATCATGGCCGCGCTCAGCGCGAGAGCGGCAAACGATTTGAATTTCAACGACATAGTGGGTTCTCCTTCTATTCTCTTCCCATCCACTGAACGGTAATCGTCCATTTGCCAATCAGACGTCCAGTATTCCAAAGGCACACGATAAAACCGCAATGCTACGCCGACGTTAATCGGCAAAAAGCGTAGGGGCATCGATCTATATACGTCCGATGCCCCTACGCCCGCAGCGTCAGTGCGCCGATCAGCCCAAATCGGTCGGGTTGATCTCGGCCTTGTCGACGGCGCCGGATTCGACGCCCCAATGCTTGAGGATCTTCATGTACGTGCCGTCATCCATCAGCTTCTGCATGGCCGCCTGCACCGCCTTGGCCGTGTCGGAATCACCCTTCTTGATGGCCACGGCCTCCTTGGTCACGCCGACGTCCTCACCGAGGGCCTCAAGCTGGTCGTCGGTCTGGGAGATCGCATAACCCGCGACCGGCGAATCGGCGTAGAACACGTCGGCCTTGCCGGTGACGACGTTGGTGGTCACATCGGTCTGCAGCTTGTTGGACAGGATCTGGATGTCAAGCTTGTTGTCCGCCTTGCACTGTTCGGCGCCCTTGTTGACTTCCTCCTCCTGTGTGGTGCCGGTCTGCACCGCGATCTTCAATCCGCACAGGTCGGACGTGTCGATCTTGCCTGGGTTGCCCTTCTTGACCACCCACGTGGAACCGGCCTTGAACATGCTGACGAAGTCGACGGCCTTCATGCGTTCCGGGGTAATGGTGAACGACGAGACGCCGATATCGTACTTCGAACCGATTGATGGAATGATCGAATCGAAATTCGACGTCTGCGGATCCGCCTCGAGGCCGAACGTTTTCGCCAACGCCTTGACGATGTCCACGTCGAAGCCGACCGGCGTCTTGCCGTCCGCGGCCAGGAACTCGGCCGGCACGTACGACGTATCCATGCCGACGGTCAGCTTGCCGTCCTTGGTGACGGAGGACGGCAGCATCTTGGCGATCTTCTCGTCCTTCTTCACGCCGGACACGTCGTAACCGGTGGTCGACGACGAATTCGAATCGACGGAAGCTTGGGAATCCGTTTTGTCGGAGGTTCCGCAGGCTCCCATCGAGACGACCATCGCCGCGCTCAACGCGAGCGCCGCCCAACCTTTCAGGTTCCTCATCATGGCAAGTCCTCTCTTCAACCCAGCCAAATCAACCAGCCAAACGTGGCTATGGCATAACCTAAGAGCGGATTGCTACGAGCGTATTAACGGACGCAAAAGTTCCGAAACATTCACTCGTTGGTGCCGGGGGTGTTGATCTCCGGCTTGCTGATGGCACCGTCCTGAACACCCCAGTACTTGAGGATCTTCATGTAGGTGCCGTCGTCGATGAGCTTCTGCAGGGCCTTCTGCAGGGCCTCGTCCATCTGCTGGTCGCCCTTCTTGACGACGATGCCTTCCGGGGCGATGCCTTCGGTCTTGCCAAGCGTTTCGAGTTCGCCGTCGGTCTGCGCGATCGCGTAGCCGGCGACCGGCGAATCGGCGTAGAACACGTCGGCCTTGCCGGTGACGACGTTGGTGGTCACATCGGTCTGCA
>ERZ506459.263-NODE-263-length-10705-cov-5.76009_pt1 | contig 10705 bp, 8 predicted proteins | sample MGYA00513051_ERZ506459 | MGnify/ENA metagenome assembly ERZ506459
TGCCGTGAATGATGACACGATGCAACTCGTCGTCGTAGGTCTTGCCGAACTGCTCGGCATTGGTGCGCACTGTATCGAGCGAGATGACAATATCTCCGTTGATGACATCGCCCTCATCGTAATCGAAGGTGATGACATCGGTGTAATAATCATGGCCCAAATACTCGTTGTTGACCTCGAGAATCTTCTCGTCGTCTACAAACATGTAGCCCACCTCGCCCACTTTGCGTCCGTGCGAAGCAGCCACTTTGCGAATCCATGCGCTGGTTTCGCGCTTCTTGATTTTAGGCATTTTCACGCCTTCTACACTATATGTTATCATACTTCTTATGGAGTTAAGGAGTTAAGGAGTTAAAGGAGTCAAGACAACACCTTTTCGTTCCTATTCCCCATTTATATTATATATTTTTTTATTATCTTTTTAAGCTCTTGAATTCTTCACTCTTCGTTCTTCACACTTCACTTCTTAGGCAGAAATTCATCCACTTCTCTTCCGAAGAATCTCAACTCCCTGACGAGCGTAGAACTGATGCTGCTGTAGCGGGGGTCGGAGAAAAGGAGAATGGTCTCCACACCACCCAACTGCCTGTTGATGTCGGCCTGCTCACGCTCGTACTCAAAGTCTTTTGCGCTCCTCACGCCTCTCACCAGAAACTTGGCTCCAAGACGATGCGCAAGGTCGATGGTAAGGTCGTCGTAGGAAACCACCTCCAGGCGATAACCCTTCGAAGCATCTTGCACATCTATCAGCTCTGTACACTCCTGAGGAAACACCTTCTTGATGCTCTCCACACGCTGAGAAATCTCTTCCGTGGCATGTTTGAGCTTACTCATCGCTACGGCAATCACAAGCTTGTCAAACATGGGGAGCGCACGTTCTGCTATATTTTGATGCCCGATTGTAAATGGGTCGAAAGTTCCCGTAAATATTCCTATCTTCATGTAGTTAAAGTTCTTCTATCAAATTCTTCACTCAAACAAGTCTCCCTGCATGATGTTGCTGCCATAGGGATTGCGTCCCAGATGGTCGTAGGCAAGCTTAGTGGCCATGCGTCCACGCGAGGTTCGCTTGATGAATCCCTCCATGATGAGGTAAGGCTCGTACACCTCCTCGATGGTTCCGGCATCCTCGCCGATGGCTGTGGCAATCGTTCCCACGCCCACCGGTCCGCCATGAAACTTGTCGATGATGGTGGTGAGAATCTTGTTGTCGATCTCGTCCAGACCATACTGGTCGATGTTGAGCGCACGGAGCGAGAACTCAGCAATGTCGTAGGTAATGGTGCCGTTGCCCTTCACCTGGGCGAAGTCGCGCACACGGCGCAACAGCGAGTTGGCGATACGGGGCGTACCGCGTGAGCGGCGCGAAATCTCAGCCGCAGCCTCTTCCTCGATAGGCACTTTCAGGAGCATGGCGCTACGCTTCACGATCTTTTGCAACGTTGGCGGATTGTAGTACTCCAAGTGCAGGTTGATGCCGAAACGGGCACGCAGAGGCGCTGTGAGCGAACCGCTGCGGGTAGTGGCTCCTACAAGGGTAAAGGGATTGAGGTCGATCTGAATGCTGCGGGCCGACGGACCCTTGTCGATCATGATGTCGATGCGATAGTCCTCCATGGCCGAGTAGAGATATTCTTCCACTACGGGCGACAGACGGTGAATCTCGTCGATGAAGAGCACGTCGTTGGGTTCCAGCGAGGTAAGAATGCCTGCCAGATCGCCCGGCTTGTCGAGCACAGGGCCCGATGTAATCTTCAGTCCCACGCCCAGCTCGTTGGCGATGATGTTGCTCAGCGTCGTCTTGCCCAGTCCTGGTGGACCGTGCAGCAGTGTATGATCGAGCGGTTCGCCGCGATACTTGGCTGCCTCGACAAACACCTGCAGGTTGTCCACCACGCCCGTCTGTCCGCTGAAGTCAGAGAACTTCAAGGGTCGCAGCGCCTTCTCGAATTCCTTTTCGGCAGGCGAAACCGACTCATTTCTTATGTCAAAATCTTCGTTCATTCTGTAATATCTTATATTTTGTGCAAAGTTACACAATTGTATCAGAAATAAAAAGGAATTCACGAAAAAATCGACAAAAACCTTTGCTCACAATAAATATAATCACTACTTTTGCACCCACATTCCGAACAGAACGTATATAAGAGGGCGACAAACATTCTAAAAATATATAGGTTATGTTACATTTATTTCAGGCGTTCAGCCGTGTGCTGGCCAATTACACCTCCATCTTCGTGATAGGAGTAGCTGTATTCACATTCTTCTTCCCACATACCTTCGACTGGGTACGCGGAATCACCCAGACCGTCATTCTCGGCATCATCATGCTCACCATGGGACTGACTCTCACCACCAACGATTTCAAGATTTTGGCGCAACGCCCCCTTGATGTCTTCATCGGTGCCTGCGCCCAGTTCATCATCATGCCGGGCGTGGCCTACCTCCTTGTCCACGTATGGCACCTCGACCCTGCCCTTGCCCTCGGTATTCTGCTCGTGGGCTGTTGTCCTGGCGGTGTGTCGAGCAACATCATGAGCTATCTCTGTCATGGCGACGTGGCTTTCTCGGTGGGAATGACCTGTGCCTCCACCATCCTCGCTCCTGTCATGACGCCGCTGCTGATGAAGATTACAGCCGGCGAAATCATCCATATCGACGCCATCGGCATGTTCCAGGGCATTCTGCTCGTCACCATCATCCCTGTAGCCATCGGCTGCACACTCAACTACATTTACGGCAAGAGGGAGTGTTTCCCCACCATTCAGAGCCTGATGCCCGGCATCAGCGTCACCTGCCTGGCGTTTATCGTGGGCGGCGTTATCTCTACCGTTCACGACGACCTCGTGGCACGCGGCATGATGCTCTTCCTCTGGACCTTTGCCGTCGTCTTCTGCCACAACACCCTGGGCTATTGCCTCGGCTGGCTGGCCGGTAAGCTGGCTGGCTTCAACACAGCCAAGAAGCGCACCATCAGCATCGAGGTGGGAATGCAGAACGCCGGTCTTGCCACCGTCCTGGCCGGCAACTTCTTTGCCGCCCAGCCACTTGCCGTCCTTCCTTGTGCCATTAGTTGCGCCTGGCACAGCATTTCGGGCACAATTCTTGCAGGAATCTACCTGAAATGGGACAAAATGCACGGGAAAGGTTAATAACTGAACTATCCAATAAACACCCCATAAAAAAATCGGCTCTTTCCTCATCTTTGTGAAGAAAGAGCCGATTTCATATCTGCTATTTGCCATGCGTAAGCAACTGCACCGCACGCATCACAATCTCGTTCGTCTCGTTCCAAACCTGGAAATACTGGCTCATATCCCAAATATCTCGCGCTACAAGGGCTTTGAGCTGTATGGACAGGTATTTCCTCGTCTGAGCCAATTCGGCGGCGTCACGGGGCTCTATTTTCTCTTTCTTGCCATCGGCGATGATTTCCTCTACAAGGCTCTGAGGAACCTCATAGCTTGCCAGGAACTTACCAAAATCCTTGTACTGGCTCTTCAGTTCTTGGCGATGGGCGTCGATGAACTTCAGGCTGTGGTTGATGACGATGCTCTTGGCTGTAAGCAAGCGGTGCATCTTGGTGTACTTGGTCGTATCGAGCGGCACGAAATAATCGGGCATGATGCCTCCGCCGCCATAAACCACACGATGCTTGCGCAGGGTGTAATACTTCAGAGAGTCGGACAGATGGATGCTGTCCTGGTTGGTGAACTCGCCGTGCTTGTAGCGGTTGTCGAGATCCATGGCATAATCCTCGCGCTCGCCCTTCTTGTAAGGCTTCTGGATGCATCGGCCGCTCGGCGTATAGTAATGGGCTATGGTGAGACGTATCTCGCTTCCATCCTCAAAGGTAAGAGGACGCTGCACCAATCCCTTGCCAAAAGTGCGACGACCTACGACAACGCCTCGATCCTGGTCTTGTATGGCACCCGACACGATCTCGGCTGCCGAAGCCGAGAACTCGTTGGTGAGAACCACAAGCTTGCCCTTGCGCCAGCGTCCGTTGGCCTCAGCACGGAACTCCTGTCGAGGCGCTGTACGGCCATTGGTGTAGACGATGAGGTCGCCTTTCTCCAAGAACTCGTTGGCTATCTTGGCTGCCGTCTGAAGATAGCCTCCACCATTGTCCTGAAGGTCGAAGATGAGGTCTTTCATGCCTTTCTTCTTGAGCGAGTCCATAGCGACAGAAACCTCCTTGTGGCTGGTCATTCCGAAGCTGCCCAGACGGATGTATCCGATTCCGGGGCGAATCATATAGGCTGCATCCATCGTGGTGACTGGTATCTTGTCGCGCTTGACACGGAAGGAAAGCTTGTCCTTGATGCCACGGCGCACAACAGTGAGGTTGACTATGGTTCCCTTGGGTCCGCGAAGGCGCTTCATGATTTCTTCCTTGCTCATCTTGACGCCTGCGATGGCTGTGTCGTTGACTGCCACAATGCGGTCGCCGGCTATGATGCCCACTTTCTCGGAAGGCCCGTTGACAACGGGCTGAATGACGAGGAGTGAGTCGTCGACCATGTTAAACTGCACACCGATGCCATCAAAAGAGCCGTTGAGCGACTCATTCATCGCCTGTGTCTCCTTGGCTGTGGTGTAAGAGGAATGAGGATCGAGCTTCTCCAACATGCCACGAATGGCGTCCTCGACAAGCTTGTTCTCGTCGACGCTGTCGACATAGAGATTGGCAATGGCTATCTCTGCCCTGCCCAACTTCTCTATCGGGCTGTTCTTGCCCATTCTGATGCGCATCTGGGCACTGGCAGAAGTTACTGCCAGGAATGCTACCAGTGCAAACAATAGATATTTCTTCATAAATTCATATTTTACTTGAGTTTCGCAAGCTCAGAAGTTAAAGGAGTTAAAGGAGTTATCGCTCCCTACGGTTGCTGAGGAGTTAAGACAAATCCATGCCTTTTTGTTAACCCGTGACTATCAATTCTAATCCAGCGGATCAGAGTCTTCATCTGGAATATCTTCCTCGATCACCAAGTTGTCGATAATGAAGTTCTGGCGCTCCATGGTGTTCTTGCCCATGTAGTACTCTAAGAGTTTCTGCACCTGGTCGGTTTTGTGCAGAGTGACTTGTTCCAGTCGCATGTCAGGACCGATGAAATGGGCAAACTCTTCGGGAGAAATCTCGCCGAGACCCTTGAATCGGGTGATTTCTGGATCAGGTCCCAAGTCGCGGATGGACTGCTGGCGCTCCTCGTCGCTATAGCAATAGTGCGTGATGAAGTCGCTCTTCTTCTCCTTCGGCCCCAACTTGGCGTCGGCATCGGCTATGGCCTGCTTGTTCTTTATCTTGGTTCGCTTGTTGCGCACACGGAACAAAGGCGTCTGCAGCACGTAGACATGGCCTTTCTTGATGAGGTCGGGGAAGAACTGCAGGAAGAAGGTGATGATAAGCAGACGGATGTGCATTCCGTCGACATCGGCATCGGTAGCCACGACTACCTTGTTGTAACGCAGCGAGTCGAGACCGTCCTCTATGTCGAGGGCTGCCTGGAGAAGATTGAATTCCTCGTTCTCGTACACCACTTTCTTGGTAAGACCAAAGCTGTTGAGCGGCTTACCGCGAAGGGAGAACACAGCCTGGGTGTTCACGTCGCGGCTCTTGGTGATGCTTCCGCTGGCAGAATCGCCCTCTGTAATGAAGATGGAGCTTTCCTCCTTGCGTTCGTTCTTGGCGTCGCTGAAATGGATGCGGCAGTCGCGCAACTTGCGGTTGTGCAGATTGGCCTTCTTGGCACGCTCGCGCGCCAGCTTGGTGACGCCTGCCATCGCCTTTCGCTCGCGCTCACTCTCCTTGATCTTGCTCTCCAGCACCTCGGCCACGTCTTTATGGATGTGCAGATAGTTGTCCACCTCTTTCTTCAGAAAATCGCCCACATACTTGTTGATGGTCTCGCCGCCATTGGGAGTCATCGTGGTACTGCCGAGCTTGATCTTCGTCTGACTCTCGAAGACGGGTTCCTCGACATTGATGGCTATAGCTGCCACCAGGCCGTTGCGAATGTCGCCATACTCGTACTTACCGAAGAATTCCTTGATGGTCTTGGCAATGTGCTCCTTGAAGGCGCTCTGATGAGTTCCGCCCTGCGTGGTGTGCTGACCGTTGACAAAGGAATAGTACTCCTCGCCATACTGGTTGGTGTGGGTGAAAGCCACCTCGATGTCCTCGCCCTTCATGTGGATGATGTCGTAGAGACCGTCATTGGTCATGTTGTCGGTAAGAAGATCCTGCAAACCGTGGCGGCTCAGGATGCGACGACCATTGTGCATGATGGTAAGGCCCGTATTGAGATAGGTGTAGTTGCGAAGCATCGTCTCCACGATGTCATCGTGGAAGCTGTAGTTCTTGAAGAGAGTGTTGTCGGGCTCGAAAAAGATGTAGGTTCCGTTCTCATCCTCGGTCTTTGAGGTCTTGTCGCTCTTCAGAACGCCCCGTTCGAAGACAAGATGGCGCACCTTTCCCTCGCGGAAAGACTTCACCTCGAAATGAGAGCTGAGGGCATTGACCGCCTTCACACCCACACCATTCAAGCCCACACTCTTCTTGAAGGCCTTGCTGTCGTACTTGCCACCAGTATTGAGCACGCTGACAGCCTCGACAAGCTTGCCCTGCGGAATGCCTCGGCCATAATCGCGCACGCTGACACGAAGATTGTCCTCGATGTCGATTTCGAGTCGCGCTCCGGCGCCCATCTTGAACTCGTCGATGGAGTTGTCCACCACCTCTTTCAAGAGCACATAGATGCCGTCTTCGGGCAGATTGCCATCGCCCAAACGTCCGATGTACATACCTGGACGGGTACGTACATGCTCCATATCACTCAAGTGCCGGATGTTGTCATCAGTATATTGTACTGTATTGTTGTTTTCCTCTGCCATATTTTCCTCCTATATTTTTTCAAGATTGTTATGTTGTTGTACTCTCAAGATTCACTGGCTCTGAGAATCTGCAAAGTATGTATGTAAGCTTCCTGGGAAAAAGAAAGCTTGGTTGAATTTTCCTTTACTTGATAATCTTCTTGTAACAATTGCGACGCTTGTGCAAGATGGGGTTCAAAACTCCCCACTGACCTTGCACACCGGCATTGGCTTCCATCTCCACCTGGGTCTCACCCCACTCGATGCCATAAGCCTGGTAACGGGGAATGAGGTCGGCAAAGAGAAGCGCATTGGCTCCCTTGGCACGATACTCGGGAAGGATGCCTACGAGCAGCAGGTCGACAATCTTGGTCTTGTGCATCTTGATGGCGCGCAGCACGTGCCACCAGCCAAAGGGGAACAGACGGCCGCGACGACACTTCTGCAGAGCCTTTGCCAATGAAGGTATGGTGATGCCGATGCCCACCATCTTGTGCTCGGCCTCGCTCCAGTCCTCGATGCAGGTAATGAGATTGAAGTCGAGGAAACTCAGATAAGAATGAATCAACTGGTCTATCTGCTTCTGCGAGAGCTCGGAGTAGCCATAGAGGTCTTTGTAAGTGGCATTGATCAGTTCGAAAATCTTCTGACCATAACCGCCCTGGAAAACATCTTTCTTGGTAAGCTTGCGCACATGCAGATTGTATCTTTTCTCTATCATGGCAGCAATCTTGGCGTATTTCTCGGGCACGGTATCAGGCACGATGAGCTTGTACTCTACGTACTTGTTGTCGACCTCGTAGCCATCGAGAGCCTCTATATGCTCGGGGTAATAGGAATAGTTGTAGATGGTGGGCATGGTGCCCAACTGGTCGAATCCCCAGGTAAGCATGCCTTCAGGATCCATATCAGTAAAGCCAAGCGGACCTACCACATTGTCCATTCCCTTAAACTTGCCATAGTCTTCTACAGCCTGCAGAAGAGCCTTGGACACTTCACGGTCGTCGATGAAGTCGATCCAGCCAAAGCGCACCGACTTGCAGTTCCAGCGCTCGTTGGCCTTGTGGTTGATGATAGCAGCGACACGACCCGCCAACTTTCCGTCCTTATAGGCAAGAAAATATTCGGACTCGCAAAACTCAAAAGCGGCATTGCGGTCCTTGCTGAGGGTATTCATTTCGTCGCTGAACAGGTTGGGCACATCATACTCGTTGCCCTCGTATAGGTCGTAATGGAAGTCGATGAACGTCTTCAAGTCCTTCTTGTTTTCGACCTTTCGAATCTCTATTAATGACATTATCTCAAACTAGTTTGTTACTTTAAAGCATGCAAAAATAGCAATATTTGGTCAAACAGCCAAATATTGCTATTTTTTTTGCAGTTTTTTATGAGGTTGACAAGTATATTGGTGGTTTATTTTGCCTCAATATTGGTTTTATCAACTGATTCCGCCTGTCAGATTACTGAACTTTCGCAAATAGGACAGTTCCGTCATTTTCAGCCAATTTTGCTTAGCTGCTTATTTCAGAAGATGTGCTTTTATCCACTCCATCTGTCCGCGGTTGGTTTCTGTTGTCGTCCAATGCTCGTTGATCGGGGTAAGCAGACTCTCCTTAGTACATTTCAGCGTGTTCCAGACAGCATAGCTGGTTGTTGGAGGACAGGTCACATCGTTGTAGCCCCATGTAAGATAAGTAGGAGCCTTGACGTAACGGGCAAAATTGACTACATCGAAATAAGCCAGGGTGTTGAGACAGTCCTTATTGCTCAATATCTGAGGCTGACGGCAGAAGTGTGGATAACCGCCCGTTCCGCCCTTAGCCGCATAACCCGCCATGTCGCTAAGGGCAGGATGATTGGCTACACATTGGGTGACACGACTGTCGAGTCCTGCTGCGATAATGGCCAAGGCTCCGCCCTGACTGCCGCCCTGCACAGCAACATTCTTGCCATCCCACTCGGGAAGCGAAGTCAGGAAATCGATACAACGAACCAAGCCTACATAGACATGCTTCATATAATAAATGTCCTTGTTCTCCAAACCATTGGCCAAATAACCGCCATTACGGTCGTTGAAAGCACGACTGATCTCGCCAAAAGTCTCTGACGAAATGCGTGGGTCGAGGCCATGAATCTCCACCTCAAATCGAACAAAGCCATTCTCGGCATAATACTTGTTGCGCATAGGATCCTTGATGGTCTTGATGCCTGCTCCTGGAGGACAGAGCACTACGGGATGCTTGCCTGGCTGGGCATTCTTGGGATAGAACAGGAAGCCATACATGGAATGGCCCATTTTGTCGATCTGGAGCTTGACGAGATAACAGTCTATCTTGTCGGTACAATAGTCCTTGTACAACTCCTTGGTATAAGACATAGGCACCTGTTTCAGTTCCTCCACGTTCTTCTGCCAGAAGCTTCTGAAATCCTGGGGCTCCTGCGTATAGGGTTTTATCTTGTCGACCGAGAATCCCACCTTGATATGATGCTCATAGGTCTTTCCGTCGAGACTGACAGATAGTTTCATGTCGCGGAATCCAGGAGTCTTCTTCGTTCCCATATTGATGACAGCACGTCCATTCTTCAGCTTCACGCTTCCATGCTTGTCGGGCTGGAGCATGTCGTTGCCTATGGAATATTTCAGTTCGCCATCACGGGGAATGCCATACTTGCAGAAACTCACCTCCACCTTGGCATTCTCGCCGGTCTGATAGAGCCAGTCGGCATGGTCGGGCACAGTGAGCCAAAGATAGTCGCTCTTATAAGGATAGTTCTCCGCTTTGATGTTTTGTACACCACTCATGTTCATCGCCAAGATAAACGCGAGCAATAAAAAGATTGTTTTTAATTTGTTCATAAATGGTAGCTTATTTTTTTGTTACTCAACTTTCGCTGGGTTCAGTTTGTTATTTGTATCGGCTTCATGTCTTCTGCAAAATTAAGAAAATTAAGGATAAATTCCAAACATTCAGAAAGAATTTTCTAACTTTTCATGCGTTTTTTAAAATTTTATCCGTTATCAGCAGCACATGACTGTCGTCAGACAAGGTAGTGGCGAAGATATAGGTTTCGCCTCCATCCTTCAACTTCAGTCGCTTGCGCAATTCTGCTACAGAGAGAGGAAAGTTGCGGGTGGCAATATTGGCCTTCACAATGCCTTGCAAATGGCGCTTGAGTTCTTTCTTGTTGAAGGAAGAAACGGCACGGATACGAAAAGAACGGCCTGGAAAATCGGCTAAAGAAAACTGGCTCACGAAAAGGTGACTGTTCTTGGAGAGCATCGAGACAGAATAACGCTCGGAAAGAACTCCGAAACAGCCTGCTTTCATCAGCGAGGCATTCGGCTCATAGAGATATTGAGCCGAATCTAAGTCGGCTGCTGCTATGCGGGTTACAGAAGAAGCCATTTCGGCATCATCGCAGACAAACGACTGAGTATCGTTGACACAATAAATGCGAAGGCGACTGTTTCCGTCCATATTTCGCGCTGAGAGCACCAACAAGAGCTCCTTGCACTCATTGTTCACAGAAACAACATGCACCTCTCTCACACACCTTAATTCGCTTACAGCACGATGCCAGTCGAGCATCGGAGACAGTTTGATGACTACAAAATCGGCTTTCCGGAGCATTTCCTCTTGAAGCCTGGTTACATCGGGGGTGCAGTCTTGAAGACTTACCACCTTGTTGCCGGCATCATCACGACGGGCTGGATCAATATAGATTACCCGAAGACCAGAATGATTCGGAATAGCATGAAGCACCTCTACTCCATCTCCATTCTTCACGACGACATGCTTTAATCCCAATCGTTCAAAATTCTAGATCG
>ERZ506459.301-NODE-301-length-9705-cov-4.78197_pt1 | contig 9705 bp, 6 predicted proteins | sample MGYA00513051_ERZ506459 | MGnify/ENA metagenome assembly ERZ506459
TGACTGGAGTTCAGACGTGTGCTCTTCCGATCTGGTGGTGACTTCCAGAATACCATCTCCGTAACTGCCACATTGAGCAACAATGCCAAGAGCGGTTGGTATAAGATTGGCGATGGTGAGCAGGTAGCTCTTACTCCTGGTAAGGCTACTACCTTCACTCTCGGTGACGATATGCAGGAAGGCGAGAGCAAGACTGTAACTTGGAGCGCAACTAATGCTGACAATGAAACCAAGACAGGTTCTGCAACCTTCAACAAGCAGAAAGAGGTTGTAATTCCTACTCCAACAGGTATCTATGCTTACTTCCTCGCTCCTTCAGAATGGACTGACATTCACGTATGGGCTTGGAATGATTCTGAGAACTTTACCGGTGGTAACTGGCCAGGTGTTAGCTGTACCAAGACTGACATGAAGAAGAATGGTCTGGATGTCTGGATGTGGAAGTATGATGGTGATAAGACTGGACTTCCTACCAATATTATTTTCAACAATAATGGTAATGGTAACAACCAGACTGGTAATTTCGATTTCGTCAATGGTGCAGTTTATGACCGCAACGGTAAGACCAATGAGAGTGTCTCAACAGGCATCAACCAGACTGTAGCAGCTCAGAAGGCTGGCGCAGTGAAGATCTACACCCTCACAGGTGTGAAGGTTGCCGAGGTAAGAAACGTTCAGGATGCTGAATACCTCTTGGCTCCAGGTGCCTACATCTGCAATGGCAAGAAGTTTGTTATCAAGTAATATTGAAATTTTAGTAACTCATCAATAGTAATAAGTTTTTTTAGCCCGATTCTGCTTCGTGAGAAGCGGAATCGGGCCTTTTTTATGTCCAAAAGGATAAATATTTATGTTCAAAAGGATAAATAAAGTAAATAATTTCTCATATTGCGATAACTTTGTGTAACTTTGTAGCGAAAATAAAAAACTGAAACGCAATGAAAATAGGAGATAAAGTAAGATTCCTGAGTGAGGTGGGAGGCGGCAGAGTCTCTGGCTTCCAGGGTAAGGACATCGTATTGGTGGAGGATGAGGACGGATTTGAGATTCCTACCTCAGTGCACGATGTGGTAGTGGTAGAGCAGGACGACTATGCCATGGGCAAGATGATATCTGCCAAGATGGAAGCCCAGCAGAAAGCCGAGGAGCATGCTGCCACTGAACTGCATCAGGACAGCAGAAGCATCAAGTCGATTCTCAACGACCATGATGAGCAGACCGATATGCATGTCGACGAGTATGACGCTGCAGACAGAGAGATTACCTTCCGTGCTCCTGTGCAGGAACGTGAGGGAGGAAACAAGCTGAGTGCATACCTCGCCTTTGTGCCTGTGGACATCAAGGAGATAACCCATACCCGCTTCGAGACCTATATTGTCAACGACAGCAACTACTATATACATTATTCATATCTTGTGGCTGAGGGCAATGCCTGGACACTGAAGTCGGTAGGAGAGGTGGAACCCAACACCAAGCTCTTCATTGAGGAGTTCGGCCGTGAGGTGCTCAATGACATGGGCCGCATCGGTGTTCAGCTGACCGCCTACAAGAAGGACAAGCCTTTCCTGCTGAAGCCAGCTATCGACGTGCAGTTCCGCATCGACCCCGTGAAGTTCTACAAACTGCATGTCTTCGAGGAGAACGAATTCTTCGAGCAGCCTTCTCTGCTCTTTACCATCGTCGACAATGACGAGGTGGCACGCCCCTTGGTGGTAGACTCCAAGCGACTGAAGGAACAGATGTACAAGGACGAGAAGATCATTGCCCACGAGGGCAAGAAGAAACGTCAGAAGGATGACGGCACCCTCGTGATAGATCTGCATGCCGATGAGTTGTTGGAAACGACAGCGGGTATGAATGCTGCCGACATCCTGCATTATCAGCTCGATGTGTTCAAGAAGACCATGGACGAGAACAAGAAGAAAAAAGGTCAGAAGATAGTCTTTATCCATGGCAAGGGAGAGGGTGTGCTGCGCCATGCCCTCGTTCATGAACTCAACTATCGCTATAAGTCGTGCACCTATCAGGATGCTTCCTTCCAGGAGTATGGATACGGTGCTACGCAGGTCACGATTAAGTAAAGTAACTTAACTTTCGCAAATGGTTCAAGTACGGGCTGAAGGCCTCAAAGCCAATATAAGCAGCACGCCCTGTAAGGGCAGAAGCTCTTAGCCCAGGGCATCGCCCTGGGTATAAAGGCAATCAGCAATGCGCCCTGTAAGGGCAACAGCTTTATGTATTGCCTGGAGTTTTAAAGCTTTTGCCCTTACAGGGCGACAGATTTGCGCCCAAAACAACCCAGGGCGCTGCCCTGGGCTAAGAGCTTCTGCCCCTTCAGGGCGTGCTGCTTCTGTGAGTTTCTGCCCCTTCAGGGCGTATAGAGCATATTTACTAAAGTTTAATAAGGTAATATTAATAATGAAATACGGATTTATCAAGGTTGCCAGTGCCGTTCCGATGGTGAAGGTGGGCGACGTAAAATATAATGTAGAGCAGATAGAAAACCTCACCGTACAGGCAGAGGGCAAGGGTGTGGAAGTCATCGTCTTCCCAGAGCTCTCGGTCACAGGTTACAGTTGTCAGGACCTCTTCAGCCAGAACCTCCTCTTGGAGGTGGCAGAGCAAGGCGTGATGATGCTGCTCGACTTTACACGCAAGCTCGACATCATCACCATTGTAGGAGCACCCGTAGTGGCAGGCGACCTGTTGCTCAACTGCGCTGTAGTGATACAGCAGGGACAGATATTGGGCATTGTGCCCAAGACCTATCTGCCCAACTACAGCGAGTTTTATGAGAAACGATGGTTTGCCTCAGCGCAAGACTTGCTGGAGTGCGACATACGCTATGCAGGTCATACGGTGAAGGTGACGCCCGACCTGCAGCTGTTCCGTACTTACGACGGTGTGCGCTTCGGTGTGGAGATATGCGAGGACGTATGGGCGCCAGCACCTCCCAGCAACAAGTTGGCGCTGGCAGGTGCCGACCTGATATTCAACCTCTCAGCCTCGGACGAGTTGATAGGCAAGCACAACTATCTGAAGAGTCTGCTGTCGCAGCAGAGTGCCCGCACCATGACAGGCTATGTATACAGTTCGTGTGGCTTCGGCGAGAGTACACAGGATGTGGTGTATGGCGGTAATGCCCTTATCTACGAGAATGGACAAATGCTTGAAGAAGGAGAGCGTTTTGCCACTGTTTCACAGATGGTTACAGCACAGATAGACGTGGAGCGACTCCGCTCTGAGCGCCGCACCAATTCTACCTATGTCAATGCACAGCGCAACATTAAGTATTCGATACTTGACCATCAGTTTGGCATTCGCAACATCGAGGCATCTCCAGCCGAGAATGACCGTGAGTTTGTGTTGGAGCGCCCTGTCAACCCTCATCCCTTCATACCTACCTCTGCCGACATGAAGGCATCGTGCGAGGAGATATTCAATATCCAGGTGATGGGACTTGCCAAGCGCATTGTGCATACTGGCGCCAAGACAGTGGTAGTGGGTATCAGCGGAGGTCTTGACTCCACTTTGGCCCTCTTGGTTTGCGTGAAGACTTTCGACAAGTTGGGTATGAACCGCAAGGGAATCGTAGGAGTCACCATGCCTGGTTTCGGAACCACCGACCGCACCTACAACAATGCCATCACGCTGATGCAGAGCTTAGGCATCACCATTCGCGAGATCAGCATCGCCAAGGCAGTGACCCAGCATTTTGAGGACATAGGCCATGATGCCTCCGTGCACGATGTGACCTATGAGAACTCACAGGCACGCGAGCGTACACAGATACTGATGGACCTTGCCAACCAGTTGGGAGGAATGGTGATAGGTACAGGCGACCTGTCGGAACTCGCCTTGGGATGGGCCACCTACAATGGCGACCACATGAGCATGTACGGTGTGAATGCCAGCATACCCAAGACCTTGATTCGCCACTTGGTGAACTATGTGGCAGAGAGTGGGGTAGACGAGCAGAGCCGCAACACCCTGCTCGATATCATCGACACACCTATCAGTCCGGAGCTGATACCTGCCGACGAGAATGGCAACATCAAGCAGAAGACCGAGGATCTTGTGGGACCATACGAGTTGCACGACTTCTTCCTGTATTACTTCCTGCGTTTCGGCTATCGCCCTGCCAAGATCTATCTCTTGGCAAAGAAGGCATTCATAGATACAGATGTACAGCGTGTGAAAATCAGCGACAACGATCCTGACAGCTATGATGAGGAAACCATCAAGAAATGGCTGAAGACCTTTGTGCGCCGCTTCTTCAACCAGCAGTTCAAGCGTAGCTGTCTGCCCGATGGTCCAAAGGTGGGAAGTGTGAGTCTGAGTCCCCGTGGCGACTGGCGCATGCCTTCGGATGCCAACTCCACTATCTGGCTGCAGGATGCCGAGAATCTATAGACAGCATAAACTCAGACAACTTTCATGGTTATCATCCTGACAATATTGGCTTACTTCGCTGTGTTGCTGCTCTTCAGCCGCCTCACATCGAGGCAAGCCAACAACAATACGTTCTATCGTGGCGACCGACGTTCGCCCTGGTACATGGTGGCTTTCGGAATGGTGGGAGCTTCCATCTCGGGCATCACCTTCGTCAGTGTGCCTGGCATGGCGATGCTGAGTGGCATGACTTACCTGCAGATGTGCTTAGGCTTCATCGTGGGTTACTTCCTGGTGGCTTTCGTCCTGTTGCCGGTATATTATCGGTACAACCTCACCACCATCTATACCTATCTGCTCCACAGGTTGGGCAACCGTTCCTACAAGACGGGAGCTTCCTTCTTCCTGTTGTCGAAGATGACTGGAGCAGCCGTGCGCTTCTTCGTGGTGTGCTTCATCCTGCAGCACTTCGTGCTCGACAACATCGGTGTTCCCTTCTGGCTCACCGTGCCATCGATGGTGGTGCTCATCTGGCTCTATACACGCAAGGGAGGCATCAAGACATTGGTATGGACCGACACCTTTCAGACACTCTGCATGTTTGCCGCGCTTCTCCTTATTATATATAAGGTGACAGGACAACTCGGAATGACACCCACGGAGGCCATCGCAGCTATCAGCCAGGATGAACACTCGCGCATCTTTGTCTTCGACGACTGGGTGTCGCGACAGAACTTCTGGAAACAGTTTCTCAGCGGTATCTTCGTGGTCATCGTGATGACTGGTCTCGACCAGGACATGATGCAGAAGAACCTGACCTGCAAGACACTGCGTGAAGCCCAGAAAGACATGTGCAGCTATGGTTTCGCCTTTGTGCCAGCTAATCTGCTCTTCCTCTCCCTCGGTGTGCTGCTGATGATGCTGGCCAAGTCGCAGGGCATGGCCCTTCCCGAAAAGCCCGACGACCTGTTGCCTATGTTTGCTGCCTCGGGAGCCTTAGGATCTATGGTGACCGTGTTCTTCACGATAGGAGTGGTGGCAGCCAGTTTCTCGAGTGCCGACTCTGCTCTTACCGCCCTTACCACCAGTGTATGCGTGGATATCTTCGGTCGCGATGAGGATGAAGATCTCCGCAAGAAGGTGCATCTCGCCGTGGCATTGGTCTTCATGCTCTTCATCATAGGCTTCGGAGCCCTCAACTCGACGAGTGTCATCGATGCCATTTATATCCTGTGCTCCTATACCTACGGTCCGCTGTTGGGACTCTTTGCCTTCGGCCTGATGACCCACAGAAATGTGAACGACAGGTGGGTGCCCTGGATATGTATCGCCAGTCCGCTGATATGCTTTGCCGTCGATACCCTGACCATGCAGCTTACGGGCTATAAGTTCGGCTATGAGCTACTGATGCTGAATGGCGCCCTGACCTTTGCCGGTCTGGCGCTGATACGAAAATAGAATATTCAATTCAATTCAATTAAACAATAATGAAAACAAAAATGGTATTAGCAGCTTTGTTGTTAGGAACTACAGCTGCTTTCGCCCAGCAAGACAAGTTGGGCTCTGGCATTGACAAGGCCAATATGGACCTGAGTATCAAGCCAGGAACAGACTTCTATCGTTATGCCGCCGGCAACTGGATGAAGAATCATCCACTCGACGGAGAGCACCCTGACAATGGTGCCTTTACCGATCTCTTCGAACAGAACCAGAAGCGCATTCAGGACATCATCCTCGAATATGCTTCCAAGCCACAGCAGAAGGGTTCGCTCGGACAAAAGATAGGTTCACTCTACAACCTCCGCATGGACAGCGTTCGACTGAACAAGGAGGGATGGGCACCTATCAAGCCAACTCTCGACCGCATCGCTGCCATCAAGGACCGCAGAGAGTATCAGTTGGTTACTGCTCAGCTTGACTTCCGTGGCGAGGGTACCATGATGTATGGCATCGGTGTGGGTGCCGACCTTCGTGATGCTGCCAACAACCTGGTAGAAGTGGGACAGGGAGGTCTTGGACTGGGAGTGCGCGACTATTATCTCAATGACGACGACCAGACCAAGAAGATCCGTGAGGCTTACAAGACATACATAAAGAAGCTCTTCCAGATGGTAGGCAACGACGAGGCTACTGCCGAGAAGAAGATGGAGGCTGTGATGGCCATTGAGACTCGTATTGCCAAGGCAAGCTACAGCCAGGTGCAGCTTCGTGACATCGACAAGAATTATCACAAGATGAGCTACAACCAGTTGGTTATCGACTATCCTGGTATCGACTGGGGCAATGTGTTCCTGGCATCAGGCTTCCCAGCCTTCAAGGACATCTGCGTGGCTCAGCCAGAGCCTATCCACGAGGTGGAGAAGATTCTTGCCGAGACCTCTCTCGACGACCTGAAGACCTATGCTGAGCTCAAGGTCATCTCAGGAGCCACCAGTGTGCTGAGTGATGACTTCCGTGCCGTATCCTTCGAACTGAGCAAGGTGATGAGTGGTGTGCAGCAGGACCGTCCTCGCTGGAAGCGTGCTGTGAGCAGCGTGAGCGGTGTCTTGGGCGAGGCCATCGGTAAGCTCTATGTAGAGAAGTATTTCCCTGAGAGTAGCAAGAACCGTATGCTCCAGTTGGTTCACAACCTGCAGACAGCTCTTGCCCAGCGCATCGACGAAGCTACCTGGATGAGCGCCGCCACCAAGGCACAGGCAAAGGATAAATTGGAGAACTTTATCATCAAGATTGGTTATCCAGACAAGTGGAAGGACTACAGCGGACTGCAGGTGGACGACAGTCTGTCACTCTATGAGAATATGGCAAACATCTCTGAGTTCTTCACCAAGGATGATATCGCCCGTAAGGTGAACAAGCCAGTAGACAAGATGGAGTGGGGAATGACACCTCAGACCATCAATGCCTATTACAACCCTACCACCAACGAGATCTGCTTCCCTGCAGCTATTCTGCAGCCTCCTTTCTTCGACCCATCAGCTGACGATGCCATGAACTATGGTGCTATCGGTGGTGTGATAGGACATGAGATGAGTCATGGTTTCGACGATCAGGGCAGTCAGTTTGACAAGACTGGCAACCAGCATAACTGGTGGACGGCTGCTGATAAGAAGAACTTCGAGGCCCGTACCAAGGTGCTCGTCAACCATTTCAACACGATAGAGTTGGCTGGCAAGAAGGTAAACGGTCAGCTGACATTGGGTGAGAACATCGGTGACAATGGTGGACTGAATATCGCCTTCCGTGCTCTGCAGAACGTGATGAAGACAGAAAAACTTGGCGTAAAGGATGGTTTCACTCCTGAGCAGCGCTTCTTCCTGTCATGGGCTCGTGTATGGGCAGGCAATGCCCGTCCTGAGTATCTGCAGTATCTCATGACAGTGGATGTTCACTCTCCTAATGAGGCTCGTGTGAATGGTGCACTCCCAATGGTTGACGCATGGTACAAGGCTTTCGGTATCAAGAAGGGCGAAAAGCTCTTTGTTCCAAAGAACAAGCGTGCCCACATCTGGTAAAAAGGAGTTGACTCCTGATATAAAAAATATCCTAAGTTACATTGACAAGTAACTTAGGATATTTTTTTTATGTCTTTAAAGTGACTAATGAATCAGAACAGCCTTAGGAGGAATGTTTATTGTTTGATGTTAATTTTAAGTCCACTAAAGCATTTGTCTTAACTCCTTAACTTCTTAACTCCTCTAACTCCCACATTTGTTTGTATTGAATTTTACAAAAATATGGGCTTGTATCGTTTTTTCCAAAAAAATGAGTGATTTTTTAAAATAGCTTACTACAAAAATTAACTAAATTTGCAGCGTTCGAATCACTAAACAACTAATAACTTTTAAAACTAACTGAATTTAGAACTATGGCTACAGCTATTATACTCATCCAATTGGCCCTTGTACTGGCCCTGATCTTCATTGGCGCCCGTGTTGGTGGCATAGGTCTGGGAATCTATGGTATGGTGGGCGTTTTCATCCTCGTCTTTGTCTTCGGACTGAAGCCAGGAAATCTGCCTATTGACGTGATGCTCATTATTGTATCAGTCATCACGGCAGCCTCCACTTTGCAGGCAGCAGGCGGATTGGATTATTTGGTAGGTGTAGCAGCACGTTTCCTGCGCAAGCATCCAGAGAAGATAACATACTATGGTCCGCTTATCACATGGCTCTTCTGCCTCGTAGCAGGAACCGCACACACCAGCTATTCGCTGCTTCCTATCATCTCCGAGATAGCCACCAACTCTAAGATCCGCCCAGAGCGACCCCTCAGCGTGGCAACCATAGCCGCCTCCTTAGGTATTACCGGAAGTCCGGTATCGGCAGCAACGGCAGCCATCATCAGTACCGACTTGCTGGGTTGCAAGGGAGTAGAGCTGGGTACCATACTCCTGGTTTGTATTCCTGCTTCCTTCATCGCCATCCTGGTGGCAGCCTTGGTGCAGAACCACGTAGGAAAAGAATTGGTAGATGACCCTATATATAAAGAAAAGGTACGCGAGGGAATCATCAAGCCCGAGGAGGACAGCCGTCTTATCGACGAGATGATCAAGAATCCTAACCCACGCTCCAAGTATGCCGTGGTAGCCTTCTTGCTCGGTGTACTGGCGGTAGTTGTATTTGGCAGTTTCCCATCCCTTCGTCCTTCGTTCATGGTAGGCGACGAGATACACCGCGTGTCTATGCCCGAGACCATTGAAATCGTCATGATGGCAACAGCATCCCTGATACTTCTTGCAGGCAAGGCAAAGGTACAGGATGCAGTGAAGGGCAACGTCTTCGGAGCAGGAATGAATGCCATGGTAGCCATTTTCGGTATTGCCTGGATGGGCGACACCTTCTTCAATGGACATTTGGATTTCTTCAAGGAGCATATTGCTACTGTGGTGACCCAGTATCCTTTCCTCTTCGCCATCGCTCTGTTCTTCATGTCGATCATGCTCTTCTCGCAGGCGGCAACAGTAAGAACCCTTTATCCCCTGGGTATCGGACTGGGCATCTCGCCTCTGGCACTCGTGGCAATGTTCCCTGCTGTCAATGGCTACTTCTTCTTGCCTAACTATCCTACAGAGGTGGCAGCCATCAACTTCGACCGTACAGGAACCACACGTATCGGCAGATTTGTTGTGAATCACTCCTTCCAGCTGGCTGGCTTCATCACAACCTTTGTCAGCATCGGCGTAGGATACCTCATTATCCAACTGCTTTAATGCGGGAGTGATAAATATATGTAAATCAGAGAGTTTATTAACAAATATATTAACCTAAATTAAAACCGATTATTATGAATAAAAGATTTTTCTCATTAATG
>ERZ506459.306-NODE-306-length-9630-cov-5.06047_pt1 | contig 9630 bp, 7 predicted proteins | sample MGYA00513051_ERZ506459 | MGnify/ENA metagenome assembly ERZ506459
AATATAAAAAAGGGAAGCAGTTAATAAAATAGGTTATTACTTTCGACTGCAAAAATAAGTAAAAACTAATCAACGGGAGTGAACCTCAGTTTTTTGTTGTGAACCTCAGTTTTTAAACGTGAACGTGCGGTGGATTCAGTATTTTTTAACTAAATCCACCGCACGTTCACGTTGATTTTGTTTCTTTCAACCAGTTTTTGTACCTATATTGTGCTTTTATATCATTTTTCCCTCCATACGGATAAGGTTGTTGAATATCCCTATTTGCGGAAGTTGAGTAAAGCGAAAGTTGAGTAAAAAAAGGTAAAAAGTTCAGTTCACATACTTCTCTATCAGGTCGTAGTCGAAGTCTTTGAGTCGCTTTCTGGCATTGGTGAGTCCCCATCTGTTCTTGAAACCGCACAGCTCGGCAGCGGCTTCCTGTCCTATGTTGGCAGAAGAGTCGGACGCCATCAGCCTTTCGTAATGACGGATGCGGAAAGCGTTGACCAGTCTGTAGAATCCCACTTGCGTGATGAAGGTGCCTGCCAGAGTGTGGTTCATCGAACTGACATCGCGCACCACTTCTATTCGCTTCAGGCTGGGTTCCAGATATCTGCGGCTTACGATGGTCAGCACCTCGTTTTTTACCGACTCCCAGTTTTCCTGTTTTATCTGCAACCTGCTGTTTTTCCTGTTGCGCTCCTGTAGTTCCGGTTCGTCGTCGGCATTTTCTATATCTTTGATATTTGTTTCCTCCATTGTTTGGTTGTCTGCCGACTGCACTATTTGTTCGAAGAATTCAGTCTCTTTAAGCACTCGTTCCATGTTGTCCTGCGCTATCGTGTCCATGCCTTCCTGTCCCTGTGCAGAATGAATCAGTTTGTTGGGATGCAGAATTCTGCAGAGAAATCGTATTTGCCATGCTGCAAGGAACAGGTCGATGAAGGCTTTCAGCAGTTGGCTGTCAACGAGGAATTGGATCCACATCACCAAGAGCCACATCACGGGCAGGTAAAGTATCTTCTTGGCGAAGGCAAAAGGAAAGTCGGAATCACTCGAGAAGTTCTGTGTGTGGTATTCGTCAACCTTCCTGATGAGCCATCTGCCTACTCTTGTCATACGTATGGACAGCAGGATGCTCATGCCTCCTACGACACATTCCCATTGCAGTTTGTAGGGCAGAAGAATCTCCTCCGCATGGAAAACCACAATGGTGAACAAACCGCCGAGCAGCAGGAAAGGGGTGAGGAAATAGAAGATGGATGACACCTTTCGCCACATCTTTCCCATTTGGAAATAGCGGTGGTAGAGCATGGCAAAGCATACGGGATAGTAAAGAATGCCAAAGCTTCGTGCGAAAAACCATGTTCCGGAATCGGCGGGGCACAGTACGTATGGCAACTGCAAGGCGGTGGCAGCTTAGAAGAAAGTCATCTGCCGGCGAGCAGGATAAAAGTAATCGCCTTGCTTGTCGAAAGGATGGCACATGTGACACCATCTTACTATGGCACAGAATGTGCCAGACAGGATGACAGTATAGCATGCCAATGAGTAGAAAAACTCTACCTGGGTAAAAATAGTTGGTATATTCATCTGTGATATCATCTTTTTGGGTTAGTAATTCTGGCTTCGCAAGTTGGGAAGTAATTGTAACAGAACTTGCTAAAGTTCTTTGAGGTATAGATTCGCGCCATTATCTCAGTTTGCAAAAATAGTAATAAAATTGCGAAAAAGCAAGCAACTTCCAAGTTTTTTGTCTTTTTCTTCTTCTAATTGAAATATAAGTTGTATCTTTGCACTCGCAAATGCGCTTGTGGCGAAATTGGTAGACGCGCTAGACTTAGGATCTAGTGGTTCAGGCCGTGTAGGTTCGAGTCCTATCAGGCGCACCATACAGAATCCTAACTGCTTGAATATAAGCAGTTAGGATTTTTGCTTTTATATAATTGCCAACATTTTGCCAACATAATTCGTCGCTAATTAGTTGTGGTTGGCAAAGTTTATGTTGTTTTCATCCGTATTTCTCATGATTTCATTGCATTTCACTTGACATCGCCCATATTATGAGTCGTCAAATGACACCCTATAGTAAGATAGATTAGCTCACATATTCTATAAATTGATGTATATGTCATCTATATAATACAAATATCACTATCTTACATAATAATTCAACACCTTTATTCGTTATCCTAACAGAAAATCTCTACTTTTGTACTTTCCAAATAATTATACGCAAATATGAGTAAAGATATAAACAGGCTAAAGGTCGTCCTGGCTGAAAAGAAACGAACCAACAAATGGCTCGCTGAACAATTGGGTAAAGATCCTGCAACCGTCTCAAAGTGGTGTACCAACACCATACAGCCGAATGTCGAGACATTGGTGGAGATTGCCCAATATTTGAATGTTGAGATACAGGATTTGTTTTGGCCAATAAAATAGAATAAAATAAAATGAGTATTACAACATATGAAATGAAAGATAATGTGTTTTATAAACACATTAAACGTAGAAATGGTTCTATATCAACAAGTACAATACCTGCTGTAAATGTAATCGAATCTACTCCAGAAGCTTTTGACAAAGCATGGCTAATGATGCAAAACAAGCCTTCGTGCAAATCAAATGTTGAAATGAGATTAGTAGATTTGTTTTGTGGAACAGGTCCTATGACCTTAGGAGTTGTAGAAGCAGCTAGATGCCTTGGTATAAAAATGATACCCTCAATGGCAATTGACTTTAATAGAGATGCTGCCAATAACTACAAAAACAATTTTCCAACGTCTAATGTTATAACAGGAGATATAACTCAATATGTCAATGGTGAATTTGGAATGCCTTTTACAAAAGAAGAAATAGCTTTAAAGCAATCTGTCGGTAAGGTTGACTTTATGATTGCAGGACCTCCATGTCAAGGGCATAGCGACCTTAACAATCATACAAGAAGGGATGACCCGCGAAATCAATTGATTTTGCGAGCAACGCGTTTTGCCGAACTTACAAATCCGCGATATATACTGATTGAAAATGTTCAAGGAATTCGCCACGATAAGCACAATGTATTAGAAACAGCAAAAAACGAGTTGAGAAAATTGGGGTATAATCTCTATGACAACTTGTTTTTGGCAAGTCAATATGGAGTCGCTCAAAAAAGAAGACGATTTATATTGGTTGCGACTAAACGTAAAATAGAAATTGACATAAATCTGTATAAAAGAGAAAAAGTCAATTCTGTGCTATGGGCAATTGGAGATTTGGAAAATGCATATAATGAAAACAGCATATTCAATTCATCAGCCAAACATTCTGCTATAAATCAGAAACGCATAGACTTTCTTTTTGATAACGGTTTGTTTGAGTTACCTATTGAGCTAAGACCGAAATGTCAGCAAAAGGCAGACAATAGATATATGTCCGTTTACGGGCGTATGTATCCAGATCTTCCATCTCCGACAATAACCAGTGGTTTTGGTTCTATAGGGCAAGGACGTTTTGCACATCCTCTGTTTAGACGTTCCTTAACACCACATGAAGCGGCTCGTGTTCAATTTATCCCTGACTTTTTTAGTTTTGATAATAAGTTGACTCGAGTAGCTTTGCAAAAAATGATTGGAAATGCAGTTCCCCCAAAGTTAACGTATATACTTACAATAGAACTTCTAAGATAATATGAATATAGTAGGATTATTCGCAGGAATAGGCGGCATCGAATATGGATTTTATGGCTGCGGGCATAACCCTTCTCTTTTATGTGAGATTATGCCTGAGGCAGAATCTGTGTTGAAGGATAGATTTCAAGATACAAATATCTTTCATGATGTTTGCAAAATGGAAGTAATTCCAGATAAGACTGATATATTAACAGCTGGATTCCCTTGTCAAAACATCAGTATAGCAGGTGACAAACAAGGAATTAATGGAGATAAGTCTTCACTATTGCATGAAATATTTAGGCTTATTGAGAACAGCCCTCAAAAACCACGATATATAATAATAGAGAATGTTGCAAATATAATTTCCTTACATAAGGGAGAAGCAATAACTCTCATTATTGATAAAATGATGGAATATGGATATAATTGGGCTTATCGTCTTATAGACCCTCGCTCTTTTGGCATACCACAAAGAAGACCCCGATTTGTATTTATCGCTTCTAAAGAAGTGCATCCTAAATATATTCTGTTTCCTAAAGACGAGGATTGGGGTATTGAAATAGAAGAAAAGCCAGATGTTGCTAATCTTTCTGATGCTTATGGCTTTTATTGGACTGAAGGGAAAATTGGTATTGGATGGGCAAATAATTCTATACCTCCTCTAAAATGTGGTTCTACGTTAGGATTGCCATCCTCTCCAGCCATTTGGAATGTAAAAGATAATTTCTTCGGAACTCCGGTACTTGAGGATGCAGAAAGGTTACAAGGTTTTCCTGCAAATTGGACTTGCGCTGTTGAAAGAGAAGGTTTCAAAAAAAATCTTCGGTGGAAACTTATTGGTAATGCTGTAAATGCAAGTGTTTCCAATTGGATATCCAGACGAATGGAAAATATAGAAACTTATGATATACCAAAAGAACGTATATTAAAGCATTCACGGAGCAAGTGGAATAAAGCAGGTTTTAACGATGGCAATAAAATATATGGAATAAAAGCGAGTAAATATCCATGTGGTATCAATTATACTCCAATTTTGAATTTCATGGAAAATCCTCTGATTCCACTGTCATTAAGAGCAACAATAGGCTTTAGGAAGAGAGTGCTGTCAAGTACGTTAATTAAATATCCCCAAGTTTTCATAGATTCTTTAAATTCATATTTATTAAAACAGTATGACTATGATAGAAAAGATTAATGACCTATATAAGGAACTCCTTTCTAAATATGAAGGAGGTATCAGTAATACATCAACTTCTAAATTTAACGACATTAAGGCTTTATTTCGTAGTAAATATGGCTTGTCTGAAGATGATATATACGCAATAGGTGCAGGCAGCAGACCAGGAAATCTTGAAGTTAGATTATCTCAGGGAATTCAAGCGACAAAACATACTGTACTTTGTGTGGCGTTTTTAATTGACCAGAAGAATAGCGAAGAAAGTCGTATAAAACTGACAAAGAGTGCATTTGTTACAGCAAAAAAATCTATGGGACGTGGAAAGTCTTCATATGATAACATTTTGGTTTTAATAGATTCTAATGGCATTCTGTATCCAACAGGATTGATGTATACATATGATTCAAAATTATGCAATTTGCTGACCTCTGATTTTGTATTGCCAGTACTGGAGAAAGTAGAAGAAGACACAAATAAAGAATTTGTTAAAAACAAAATAGGTGGAGAAATTTCAAACAAATATCGCCCCTACATCACCGCCATAAAATCCAAGCCGTTCCTTTTGCTTGCAGGAATATCCGGCACAGGTAAAAGCCGAATTGTTCGAGAGTTGGCAAGAGCATGTTGGGAAGAAGGCACAGATGAATACAAGGCACAAAAGCCAAAGAACTTCCAAATGGTGCAGGTGAAACCAAATTGGCATGACTCAAGTGACTTAATTGGTTATGTGAGCCGTGTCAGTGGAAAGGCTGAGTTCGTGGCAGGTGAGTTCTTGAAATTCATAGCCAAAGCATGGGAAGATACTGAAACGCCATACTTCTTGTGCTTGGACGAGATGAACCTTGCACCAGTAGAGCAATACTTCGCAGAATATCTGAGCGTGATAGAGTCTCGCAAGAGCCATGAAGATGGTACCGTGACAACCGACCCAATTCTTGAGAAATCAGCAGAAGATTGGTATAGGGTGCTTACAAGTGAATTGACGAATGATGATAATGTGCGTAATCGTTTTCTGAAAGAAGGTATCTGTATCCCTCAAAACCTCATGGTCGTAGGCACTGTGAATATGGACGAAACCACATTCTCGTTCTCTCGCAAAGTGCTTGACCGTGCCATGACTATCGAAATGAACGAGGTGGACTTGCATGGCGGTCTGACTAAACGCCACGAAAGCATTGGCAAGTTGGGTAATGCAGAGCTTGTCGGCTCTGCCGTGGAAGGCGTGGATGTTTACAACGACTACACCAATGTTTGCGACATTGCACTTGGCTATCTGCAAAAGGTAAATGACGTATTGGAAGGTACTCCATTCAAGGTGGCTTACCGCACCCGTAACGAATTCCTGCTCTATGTGGTGAACAACTTGCCGTATTGCAAAGACGAAAACGGCAACGATTTGGAACAAGGCTATGTAATAGCTCGTGCCTTGGACGAGATTACCAGCATGAAAGTATTGTCGCGCATTGAGGGTGACGACACAAAGGTTAGCGACGAACTACTTGACAATTTAAGCAAAGCTATCGAGGACGGATTGAAGACTGTGTCGGGAGAGGAGAATATTATAAAATCCATATCTTTGGCGAAACTGAAGGAGATGAAAGCCAAACTCGTTTCGGGATATACAAGTTTTTGGAGCTAAAAAGCAATACGGATGGAACTATTGACGATTGAGCATAAAGACTTTACGATGATTGTCGAATGTACGAAGTTCGATGGCATTTGGAACAAGGCTAAGAGTAACGTGGGCGAGGACAAACTCTACTCCACTTACTCTTGGTCGGAGGGTGTCGTGTCTGTTAAGCGTACATTGGATGCCGACCATGAAATAGACATTGAGCAAGGTGTTCCTGCTCCCGCCACATTCTTTGACAATGCCGACTATCCCATCTGGATAGAGTTCAAAGACTATGTGAAAGACGCTCAGTTTGGTTCCATCCTGCAAAACGACAACGACCGCTTTTCCTTTCGTCGTCACATCTTGGCTGGTTTCATCACCTACAAGAATGAAATCGGACGAAGCGAGATACAGATTATATATAAGGTAGACCAAGAGACAAGGGCATTCCGTTTCGGTTTTGAAGTTCTGAGCACGAAGCTCGACTATCATGAGCATTGGCGCACAATCGTAGAGGATATAGAGCGAGAATACCGCATGTTGTCGTTGGACTATATGCGACGCACGTTTCATGGTTTCTCGCCCGACCAAAACGGTGAGCATCCCGATATAGTCTGGTGGAGCGTGTTTGAGGGAGAACAACAGAAATTCATAAAAGCCTGCAAAAGCATCATTGAACGACCTCGCCACAGGCTTCACGGTGAGGAGGTGTATCTGAGAGCGGACAAACTGAAGCAAACTCGCCATAACATAGAGAACAGACTGGCAGAACATCGCAAGGAGCCAGCCTACCTCTATCGGGTGGAGCAACATATACTATCGAACGACACGCAAGAGAACCGCTTCTTGAAGTTTGCACTTCATCAGATAAGCAAGCGGTATGAGGATCTGCGCCAACGCATTGAGGCGGTAAAGACAGCTTCGGGCACGATGAAGTCTGCCATGCTTGCAACCTCGGAAACATTGAAACGGCTGCAACATCATCCCTTCTTTAGAACAATAGGAAGGTTCAAGGGAATAAGCCAAGAGAGCTTGGTGCTGCAAAAGGCAACGGGCTACAGCCAAGTATACCGTACATGGAACTTGCTTAGAAGAGCCTATTCGCTGAATGACGGCTTGTATCGCTTGCAGACAAAGGATATAGCAACGCTCTATGAGATATGGTGTTTCATAGAGGTGAGCCATATTGTAAAGGCACAATTGCATCTTGACGATGAAGACGTAGAACATCGCAACCGTATGGAGATGAACGGCATCTTCTCTTGGGAGCTTGGCAAAGGCGAACACTCACGCATATTGTTCCGTAAGGATGGCGTGGAGCTGGCAGAATTGGTATATAACCCAAAGAACGCCGACAAGGAAAACGACAATGTGGGCATGAAAGACCTGGTTGTGCCGACCGTGCCGCAGAAACCAGACATCGTGTTGCAGCTCACCAAGAACGACTTGCAGCAAGGCATGAAGATGACCTATCTCTTTGATGCGAAATACCGTATAGACGGCAAAGACAAGGGCGTGGATGTACCACCGGAGGATGCCATCAATCAGATGCACCGCTATCGTGATGCCATATACTACAAAGATTATGATGCCAATGCCTTGAAGAAAGAGGTTATAGGCGGTTATATTCTCTTCCCCGGTGAAGGAGAGCCAAACGATGTGGCTGTGTCGAAGTTCTATAAAACCATCAAGGAAGTGAATATCGGTGCCTTCCCTCTTCGTCCTAAGGATGTAGAGAACAGAAAACTTTTGGAGAATTTCATTGATGAACTTATACATACCAAATCATACGAGACCATTGCTCATGTTATACCGCAAAAGGGTGCGTATGTTGAGGTAGGCAACCGTGTACTTATTGGATTGGTAAAAGAGGACAATAGGCTGTTTCAAGCATTTATGGATGGAACTGCGACCTTGTATTATTCAGGAAAACAGTTTCCAACAACCATCGCCTTGCAAGGTCTTCACTTCTTCATGCCATACATCAAAGGAAAAGGAATACGTGATGTGTATGAGATTGTCAAGGTGCGGACTATCACAGGCAAAGAGGCAAAACAAACGGATGAAGATGATGCCGACAGCAAGGCTCTCCGCCTGGCTTTCGAACTTCGGTATGTTCACAAGCAATATGCAGAATTCCAACCGATAGATACAACAAAGATGATAGTCCACACGTTTGTTGATACGACATTTGATAAGTTGGACGAATGCGTTGTGATAATAGATAAATTATAAAAGTTAATATAAGAAAATGAAATATTCTAGAAAGCAAATAGATAAGGCAGGAGATGTTCTTATTAGTTCAAAAGATATTGAAAAAGTTGAATGTGCAACTACTATGATAAATGATTGGCGTTCTCACCATCTGTTAGTACTTGATATTCTAAAGTCAGCAATAACTGAGATTTTATCTCATCATGAAATAATCCCTTTGTTTAGTTCAAACAGATTAAAGCGAATGACTTCTATCATTTATAAATTAGACTTAAATCCTGAAATGCATTTAGGAGGAATGCATGATATAGGAGGCTTGCGTTTTGTCTTAACTGATATGGACATATTAAATAAAACTTTTGATATTCTTAAAAAGAATATTCCAAATGATTTCTCTATACACAAAATCTACAACTATATAGAAAATCCAAAAGAAAGTGGTTATAGAAGTATTCATTTAGTATATAAATATCAAAGTGAAAATAACATATATAATGGCCTAAAAGTAGAATTGCAAATTCGAACAAAGCTCCAACATAATTGGGCAACAGCAGTTGAAACTGGTGGCTTGGCTACAAAAACATCCTTAAAATCAAGTCAAGGAGACAACAAATGGTTACTATTCTTCAAGGTCGTTAGCTCTTTGTTTGCCATAAAAGAGAAAATGCCTGTGCTTAAAGAGTTTGAAAAGTATTCTATGGAACGTCTTATGACATTTTGTTACAAGCATGATGAGCAATATAAATTCACAGATACGTTAAAAGCCCTTAGATTAACGCTTAAACATGTTGAAGATACGAAATATGACAAAGAATTATATTTGATTGTAATAAGATTTGACAAAGGAATCGTAAATATTAAAGGCTTTGATGCAACACAAACCGAAGATGCTACGAATGAATACGCCCAAGAAGAGCAATCAGCAGTAGAATCCAAGAAAGCGGTTGTACTTGTTTCTGTTGATAATATAAAAAATCGCCCCGATG
>ERZ506459.334-NODE-334-length-9043-cov-6.78338_pt1 | contig 9043 bp, 8 predicted proteins | sample MGYA00513051_ERZ506459 | MGnify/ENA metagenome assembly ERZ506459
AGTTGGGATACCCGGACTCGAACCAGGAATGACAGGACCAGAATCTGTAGTGTTACCATTACACCATATCCCAATATCATTGCAATCTCAAGCATATTGTTTCTCAATTGCGGGTGCAAAGGTACAACATTTTTTTGAATCACCAAAATTTTTCAGCACTTTTTTCTAAAAAATCTCAATTTTTTCTGTTTTCTATGGCTTTTTCGGGTATTTAGCGTATCTTTGTACCATAATTACATATAATAAGGTAGTAAATAAAGAAAATAAAAAAATAAAGAAAGATTAAATGAACACAGTTAAACAACTCGTAGAGACTATTAAGGAAGGAATACAGGAGAAAAAAGGTCAAGACATCGTTATCGCTGACCTCAGTGAAATGGATGGCACCATCGCCAAATATTTCATCATCTGCCAGGGTGGATCACCTACACAGGTAGAAGCCATCGCAGAATCAGTGGGCGACATGTGCCGCAAGAACCTTGGCGAAAAGCCGGTGAATGTGGCAGGTCTGGGCAACGACCAGTGGGTGGCTATGGACTTTGTGGATGTTCTCGTTCACATCTTCCTGCCAGAGGTACGCGCCTATTACGACCTGGAGCATCTCTGGGAAGACGCCAAGCTCACCCATATTCCGAATCTCGACTAATTCCCAAGAATACCGAACTTGGCAGCAGACTCTACAGATGCTTCAAGAACGGCATTAAGGAAGATGATGCACTAAAACAGCGCATCAAGAGAGAAAAAAAGAGCATACATCAAATAGAAATAAACAATAACAATGGAACAAAGCAACAACTTCAATAATCCTGGCGGAGGAAAAGGTCCGAAGATGCCTAGGTTTAACATGAATTGGCTCTACACCATTATCCTCATCGCCCTCATCGCTTTGTTTTTCAGTGGCGGTGGTGATGCCTTGGGCGGAAGCGCAGCCAAGGAAGCCACCTATACCGAATTCAAACAATATGTAGATAAGGGATATGTGCTGAGCGTAGTAGCCAACAAGACGGAAAGTACTCTCAAGATATATATCAACCCGAAATATACGAGAGATGTCTATAAAATGAGCGCCCAGAGCGTAGGACCGAATCCTTACGTCAAGGTACAGTTCGGATCGATCGACGAGGTAGATCGCTACGCCAACGAAATGGTGAAGGAGAAGAAAATCCGTTCCTTCAGTTACGATAACCAGAAGAGCAATGATTTCTGGAATCTCGTAATGAGCGTTGCCCCTCTCCTCCTCTTCTTCCTCTTCATCTACTGGATGTCAGGCAGAATGGGAAGCGGTATGAGCAATATGGGCGGCGGCATCTTCAATGTAGGTAAGAGCAAGGCAAAGATGTACGAGAAGGGAAATTCCCTGGGAATCACCTTCAAGGATGTTGCCGGACAGGAAGGTGCCAAGCAGGAAGTAGAGGAAATCGTGGAATTCCTCAAGAATCCGCAGAAATATACCGATCTGGGTGGTAAGATTCCTAAGGGCGCATTGCTCGTTGGTCCTCCAGGAACCGGTAAGACTCTCCTGGCAAAGGCTGTAGCTGGCGAAGCTGGCGTACCATTCTTCTCCATGAGCGGTTCAGACTTCGTAGAGATGTTCGTCGGCGTGGGTGCATCGCGCGTACGCGACCTCTTCCGCCAGGCAAAAGAGAAGGCTCCTTGCATCATCTTCATCGATGAGATCGATGCTGTGGGCCGTGCCCGCAGCAAGAACCCGGCAATGGGCGGAAACGACGAGCGAGAGAACACGCTCAACGCCCTGCTTACAGAGATGGACGGTTTCGGTACCAATAGTGGTGTCATCATTCTGGCAGCTACCAACCGTGTAGACATGCTCGACAGTGCCCTGCTCCGTGCAGGCCGTTTTGACAGAGAAATCCACGTAGATCTCCCAGGCTTGAACGAGCGTAAGGCAATCTTCCTGGTTCACCTCAAGCCTATCAAGATAGATGACACTGTGGACGTGGACCTCCTGGCTCGCCAGACCCCTGGCTTCTCGGGTGCTGATATTGCAAATGTATGTAACGAGGCAGCCCTCATTGCTGCCCGCCACGACAAGAAAGCGGTATGCAAGCAGGATTTCCTTGATGCCGTAGATAGAATCGTAGGCGGACTGGAGAAGAAGACCAAGGTGATGACTGCCGATGAGAAACGAAGCATCGCACTCCATGAGGCAGGCCATGCAACCATTTCCTGGTTCTGTCAGTATGCCAATCCACTCATCAAGGTTACGATCGTGCCTCGTGGTCAGGCACTCGGAGCAGCCTGGTATCTCCCTGAGGAGCGACAGATTACCACCAAGGAGCAGATGCTCGATGAGATGTGCTCGCTGATGGGTGGACGTGCAGCCGAGGAACTCTTCACCGGTCATATTTCTTCCGGTGCGATGAACGATCTGGAACGCGCGACCAAGAGTGCGTACGGAATGGTGGCTTATCTGGGTATGAGCAAGACTTTGCCAAATATCTGCTATTACAACCAGAACGAGTATTCATTCCAGCGTCCATACTCAGAGACTACAGCCCGCGAGATAGACAAGGAGGTTCTGCAGATGGTGAACGAGCAATACACCCGTGCCAAGAACATCCTGATGGAGCACAAGGAGGGTCACAACGCCCTTGCCGAGCTGCTGATTCAAAAAGAGGTGATTATGGCCGAAGACGTGGAGCACATCTTCGGCAAGCGTCCTTGGCTGAGCCGTTCTCAGGAAATCATGGAGGACGAACAGCCTAAGATTGATGATGCCGTAAAGGATATGCCTGAGGTTCAGGCAGCCATCAAGGAGCACGAAGAGGCAAAGAAAGCTTCGAAGGAGGAGGCTGAAGAGAATACTTCAGAGAAAGCTCCCACAAAGGTTTCTGAGGATGCAGAAGAGAAGGGTTCCGAAAAGACTTCAGATGATGCTTCAGAGAAGGAGTACGAGAAAACTTCTGGAAACAAGAAAAATAACGAATAAAAAGCAAGATCATGACTGAGAAACAAAAAAATCTAGTAATTAGATCCATCACAGGCGTACTCTTCGTTGTGTGTATGGTATCTTGCTTCCTGAATCCTAGGGCGATGGTATTCCTGTTCGCCCTGATTACAGGCCTAAGCATCTGGGAGTACTGCGGACTGGTGAACCAAAAGGAAGACGTAACCGTCAACCGATTCATTACCACCGTGGCAGGAGTATATTTCTTCCTTGCCGTAGCTGGATTCCGCACAGGTATCGTGGGCAACTTCGTGGTATTCGTACCATACTTGCTCACCATCATCTACCTCTTCATCGGAGGGCTCTATACAGCCAACAAGAACGCCATCAACGACTGGGCTTACACCATGCTTTCGCAAATGTACATTGCCCTTCCATTCTCGATGATCAACGTGTTGGCATTTGAGACTTCGGCATTCGATGGTCAGATTCATTACGACATGCTCTTGCCTCTGAGCGTATTCATCTTCCTCTGGACCAATGATACGGGTGCTTATTGCAGCGGTTCGCTTTTCGGCAAGCACAAGCTGTTTCCTCGCATCAGTCCGGCGAAGAGTTGGGAAGGTAGCATCGGTGGTGGTATCTTCGTAATTATCGCAGCCATCATCATCGGTTACATTGCCAACGATGGCGAGGCTCACCGCCTCAGCATTCTCGGATGGGTAGGTTTAGGAGTAGTTGTAGCGGTTTTCGGAACCTGGGGCGATTTGGTAGAAAGTCTCTTCAAGCGCACCCTGGGAGTAAAGGATAGTGGTAATATCCTGCCGGGCCATGGCGGAATGCTCGACCGCTTCGATTCATCACTTATGGCGATTCCAGCTGCCGTGATTTATCTCTACACCCTCCAGCTTTTCGGATAGACTCCATTCTGAAAAGTACAATAAGAAAAAATCCAAGCCAGATTCATTCTAGCTTGGATTTTTTAATTTATAACGGAACCCATAGAGCAGCTATTTCAATTCCTCCTGCTGCGACTCATTAAGCTGTTTCTCTGCCCTTCTGGCTCTTTCGGCTTCTTCATCTGCCAGTCTTCTAGCCTCTTCCGCCTTCCTTCTTGCCCTTTCGGCTTCCTCTTCCGCTCTTCTTCTTGCGGCCTCAGCCTGTTGTTCCGCTTTCTTTTTTGCAGCTTCAGCTTCGGCCAGGGCTTTCAATCGGGCACGCTCGGCAGCTTCGGCAGCAGCCTTGGCTTCAGCTTCGGCTCTCTCCTTAGCAAGTCTAACCAGCATTTCACGACGCTTGACCAAGAGATCGAACATGATGGCAGCAGCCTCATCAGGAGCAACCTGGTTGCCTAGACGCTCTCTCACCTTACGGTATTCTGAAAGCATACGCTCCCTGCCCTCCTTGCCTGGCAAAATCCGATAAAGCTGGTCGGCGATGGCATCCACTTGAAAACGTTCAGCAAACATCTCCTGCACCACTTCCTTGTCGGCAATCAGATTCACCAGCGAAATATACTTGCACGACATCACATGCTTAAACGCAAGGCGAACTAGACGCGGCAATGGAGTCTCATAGCAAACCACCTGCGGAACCTCGAACAGCGCCGTCTCCAAAGTAGCCGTACCACTCGTTACCAAAGCAGCCGTACTGTGACTCAGGAGCGGATAGGTCTTATTGCGCACCATCTTGACAGGCGTACCCTTCAGGAACTTCTCATAATAAGAATCCTCGATGGAAGGAGCTCCTGCAAGCACCATCTGGTAATCCTCAAACCGCTCTGCCACCTCAATCATGGCAGGCAGATTATCCTTAATCTCCTGCAAACGGCTTCCGGCAAGCAAAGCAATAATCGGGCGATGCCTGTCCAGATTATTCTCTTCACAAAACTCCACGAAATTCTGATGATATTCCGACCGAAACTCATTCACCTCTTCTGCCGTAGGATTACCTACATAATGGATAGGATAACGGTGCTTTTTCTCGAAGAAAGGCACCTCGAAAGGCAGGATGGAGAAAAGTTCGGCGATATCACGCTTGATACTACGGATTCGCCATTCCTTCCACGCCCAGATTTTAGGAGAGATATAATAGTATGCCGGAATATTAGTCTTCTTTTTCAAGAACTTAGCGATATTCAGATTAAATCCAGGATAATCTACAAGGATTACCACATCCGGTTTCCATTTCACAATATCTTCCTTGCATCTTTTCATATTAGAAAAGATGGTACCCAGATGCATCAGCACAGGAACAAAGCCCATATAGGCAAGCTCCTTGTAATGCTTGACACGAGTGCCACCTTCGGCAGCCATCAAGTCGCCACCGAAGAACCTAAATTCCGCAAACTCGTCAACATTTTTTAGCGAACGCATCAATCTGCTGGCATGCAGGTCGCCACTTGCCTCTCCTACAATCAAATAATACTTCATAATTCAAAGTTCTTGATCCAATCATAATCCGTGATATCAATCCTGGTCGGCGTGATGGCAATATAGCCATGATTCACCGCCCATTGATCTGTATCCGCAGCATCCGGTTCGTCATTGCGATAATCGCCCACCATCCAATAGTATTCATACCCATGAGGGTGCGTACGATGTTCCACCTCGTTGATCCACGAGCCATGTGCCATTCTGCAAGCCTTGAAGCCCTTGAACGGAGGCTGTGCCGGGAAGTTGACATTCAGGCAGGTATATTTCGGCAAGCCCTTCTCCAGAACCATCTTCACCACCTGGGCTACGCCGTCTCGCAAAGGCGAGAGATCGGCATTCTCATCATAGTTGCAACTGCTGAAGGCGATGCTAGGAATGTGCTGCATACATCCCTCCTTGGCTACGCCCATCGTACCTGAATAGTGATTGTTCACACTGGAATTATCACCATGGTTGATACCGCCGATTACGAGATCAGGGCGACGGTCCTTGTAGAACTGGTCGAGCGCCAGTTTGACACAATCCACCGGCGTACCGCTGCACGACCAAACCTCCACATCTTCGCCCATATTATGACGGCGCTTCAGTCGCAGCGGAGTGGTAGCCGAGAAGGCACAGGCGAATCCGGAGCGGGCACTTTCGGGAGCCACAACGAGTACGTCGCACCAGTCTTTCAGAAAGCGCACGAGGGTCTTGATACCATTGGCATGATAGCCATCATCATTTGAAATTAACACTAAAGGTCTCTTATTTTCCATAAAAATATCTTTCTTTTTGGTGCAAAAGTACGAAAAAACCTTTAAAGAAACATATTTCTCGCATATTTTTTGTATCTTTGCCGAAAAATTCTGTGCGCAAAAGCCATTTTAGACTCGCAGGCGCACACTTCAGGTTATTATATAGACTTAAAAAATGGGAAAAATCATAGCATTAGCTAATCAGAAAGGCGGCGTCGGAAAGACAACAACCACCATCAACCTGGCTGCATCGCTTGCTACCCTGGAGAAAACGGTACTCGTCATCGACGCCGACCCTCAGGCAAACGCATCCAGCGGTCTGGGTGTGGACATCAGCGAGGTAGATTGTTCACTCTATGAGTGCATCATCAACCATGCAGATGTGCGTGATGCCATCTACACTACCGACATCGACGGACTCGACATCGTGCCGAGCCACATCGATCTTGTAGGAGCTGAGATAGAAATGCTCAACCTTAAGAATCGCGAGAAAGTAATCAAGAAACTGCTCGACCCCATCCGCGAAGAATACGATTATATTCTCATCGACTGTTCCCCATCGCTGGGTTTGATAACAGTGAACTCGCTTACCGCCGCAGACAGCGTGATCATTCCAGTGCAGTGTGAATACTTTGCACTGGAAGGAATCAGCAAGCTGCTCAACACCATCAAGATCATCAAGAGCAAGCTGAATCCGAAGCTCGAAATAGAAGGTTTCCTGCTGACGATGTACGACAGCCGCCTCCGACTCGCCAACCAAATTTACGACGAGGTGAAGCGCCACTTCCAGGAATTGGTATTCAAGACTGTCATCCAGCGCAACGTGAAATTGAGCGAGAGTCCGAGCCACGGCCTCCCAGTCATTCTCTACGATGCAGAATCAAATGGTGCCAAGAACCACCTGGCACTGGCAAAGGAAATTATCAACAAGAATAGATAAGATTTGGAAATTGAACCCATCAGGAAAGTTCAATGTTCAAAATTCAAAGTTCAAAGCAAAAATGGCAGTACATAAGAAATTCAATAACGGCATAAGAAACAATGCCCTGGGCCGCGGACTCGACGCCCTCATCTCGACAGAGGGAGTACGTACTCAGGGCAGCAGCACCATCAACGAGATACCTCTCGATCAGATCGAGGCAAACCCAAACCAGCCACGACGGGAGTTTGACGAAGAGGCGCTGCGCGAACTCGCCGATAGCATCAGTGCCATCGGCATCATCCAGCCTATCACCCTGCGACAGATTTCGGAAAACCGATTCCAGATTATTGCAGGAGAAAGACGATGGAGAGCTTCACAACTAGCTGGACTCATGGCAATACCTGCCTACATCCGCACCATCAGCGATGAAAACGTGATGGAGATGGCGCTCGTGGAGAATATCCAGCGCCAGGACCTCAACGCCATAGAGATTGCACTTGCATATGAACATCTTCTGGAAAACGAGGGAATGACCCAGGAAAAAATTTCCGAACGTGTGGGCAAAAGCCGTGCTGCCATTGCCAACTATCTCCGACTCCTGAAGCTGCCGGCACAGGTGCAGATGGCTCTCCAGAAGAAAGAAATCGATATGGGACACTGCAGAGCGCTCCTAGCACTCGACAGTCCGTCGCTTCAGATCAAGCTCTTCAAGGAAATCCAGAAGAACGGTTACTCCGTGAGAAAGGTGGAAGAGATGGTACAGCGACTGAAAAGCGGTGAAGATGTAGAAAGCGGCAAGAAAACCATCACTGCCAAGACACAGATACCCGAGGAATTCACCATGCTTAGAGAAAAGCTCTCCAAATTCCTCAATACCAAGGTGCAATTCACCTGCTCTGCCAAGGGCAAGGGAAAAATCAGCATCCCATTCAGCAATGAAGAGGAACTGGAGCACATCATGAACGTTTTCGATAAACTGAAACAGGAATAAATCTTGTTTTAATAGAAAGAAATAGATTATTTCGATAAACAGGAACAATTTCATCTGTTCCGAATAAGATATAGAAGAATAAAAAAGTGAATTTAAGATTATCACATATTTGCATTTCGGCTTTACTGCTGGCAACCTCGCTCCAAGTTTCGGCTCAGAAACAGAAGGCGAAGGCAGAAGTAGCCGTTCCTGACTTCGCTGCTGCCGACTCGGCAAGGATGGCGACAGAAGCGGCAAAGACTTCGGTAGATTCTGCCATCACAGCCAAGGACAGCATGAATCTGGCAAAACTCAACAGTTCGCTCAAGCCGATGCAGAAGAAGAAGCGCGATTGGGCTACCTGGCGACCAGATGCCAAGCGCGCCATGTGGCTTGCACTGGTTTTGCCCGGAGCAGGACAGATCTACAACCGCAAATACTGGAAGCTACCTATTATATATGGTGGTTTCGTAGGCTGCGCTTACGCCATCACCTGGAACAACCAGATGTATCACGACTACTCGCAGGCCTACCTCGACATTATGGATGATGACCCGAACACGCAGAGTTACAACCAGTTTCTGCATTTGGGAGCCACAATCGATGCCTCTAACATAGAACGCTACAAGGAAATCTTCCGTAAGCGTAAAGACAAATTCCGCCGATGGAGAGATATGGGAACCTTCGTGATGATTGGCATCTACGCCTTCTCCGTCATCGATGCCTACGTGGACGCATCCCTCTCGGAATTCGACATCTCCGACGACCTCAGCCTCAGAGTGGAACCGGCTGTGCTCAACAACGGACGCTCTGCCAACCCGCTGCGTTCGGGAACCCTGGGAGTGCAATGCTCCCTCACTTTCTAAGATTACAAGACAAGACATCAGGTTTAAATAAAATCAAATAGATAAAAAAGAAATTAGGATAAATGAAGAAAATCATCATTTTGGCAGCAGCGATGCTGTTTAGCTGGCAGGGCATTCAAGCCCAAAACGACAATTCAGATGAAGATAACGATGTGATTACCGTGACCGACAAGGACGGTAAATCAGAAGAATTTGAAGTAGATCG
>ERZ506459.368-NODE-368-length-8429-cov-4.98436_pt1 | contig 8429 bp, 8 predicted proteins | sample MGYA00513051_ERZ506459 | MGnify/ENA metagenome assembly ERZ506459
CTCTTCCGATCTTAAGGTTGGGGCTTTGTCGTAAAGGTTGGGGCTTTGTTGATAATATCACTCAAATAAATGTTATGTTTGGTTCGATTTTAACGTTTTTTCCGCAGGCTGCCCCGATTTTCGTGCAGATTCCGCACAAAAAAGCCCCCGATGCATCACGCACCAGAGGCTTAAGAGTTCATTTAATTACTTTATGAAAACACAACCATCAAAAGACGGCTGCTTGTAAATCCGCTTTAATATTGCTCATGCAAGCGTTGAGTCGCTGGTATGTCTTCTCTCCAGCTTTTTTGACACCGCTGCTATATTGCCGCATAAGCGATGGGTTGATGCCCGCTCTCTTTGCGATGTCCGAGACATTGAGGAACGAGAAGTAATTGAAGAACGACTGAAGGTCGTACTTATATTCAAACTCCACCTCAGGAAACGTCTTGCCGTTCTCCTCAGCATCCTGCCTAGCTTCCTCGTAGCACTCCATCAAGTCAGCTTTTGCAGCTGCCACAGAGTCACCAATGGCACTCAGACCAACATCTCCGATGCCCTGCTCTGTATAACACCAAAACTTGCCATCAGATGCCTGCTCCACTATAATCTGTACCTTCATATTAATATAATATTTTTATTGTTATCTTATAAAAAAGAGTCCATATCCCTCATAAAATACAAAAGGATTTGAAGGTGGAAGGTTGGGGCTAACCCCCAACCAAGTCTCTCAAGATTTTATTGGCAAGTCCCGTAGGAACCTCTCCACTATGTCTTGGTACGAACTGCGACACACCCGTTTTAGGATTAGTCCACTTGTCGTGATTTCCACCATGTCGAGACAGGACGCATCCCGCATCTCTCAATCTCATAATCAAATCTTTTGTTTTCATAAAATCAATGAACTCTTTGTCATTTTGACAATGCAAAGGTAGCAAAAAAGCAACAAGCTACCAAATGTTTAGGTAGCTTTTTTGCTATATTAACTAAACTTTAACATTTGGGTATGAAAAAAGCCCCCGTGAATTGTATTTAAAGTTTAATCTTTATTAAATTATATGCCATTTTGCACCATTTTACGCCATTATGATGTATATTTGCAATCAGAACGTATAACTTTATAATTATCCATAATAGTTCTCCTTTTTAAATTCTTTGATTGCAATCTGCCGCCAAAGTTACCTTTTTTTCTCGAAACCACCAAGAAAAAAGCAAAAATTCTGCAAGTTATCAGCAAATTATCCCGAAATCTGCGAAATCCCAAACCGAGCAGGTCAAGATCTGCGTCATCTGCGAAATCAGCGTGCCCTTTATCTCAAGACCGAGCAGGTCGAAAAACCTTAATCTATATTAAAAGATTCCCCCTTCTGCACCATTCTCCTTCATATTGCCGTATATTTGCACTCAGAAAGTAAAACGTTAATAATGATAAGCTATGGTACAAACATCAGAAACCATCCGAAAGGACAATCCACAGAAAGCCCTGCAGGAAGAAGACGAAGTAACAGCAAGAGCAAAAGCAGCATTCGCAGAAATTAGGGCTATGGCAGAAAGAGGTGAATTTCCAGAAATGACTCTCGATGAAATCAATGAAGAAATCAGAGAGGTCAGACGACTAAGGAAAGAGCGCAACCATTTGTTTGTTTTCCTTAGAAGCATTCCAACGGCGTAGAGCCTCTTCCCTTGTTAACTTAGTTGTATCCATATATTCTTCCTCCTATTTATTCTAGTTCAACATTCAGCCGCCAAAATTACGCTTTTTCTACGAAACCACCAAGAAAATCACAATAAATTTCCCTGTTATATCAATCCAAAACGTTTCAACAACTTCATGGAAACATTCTCATAAGAACAAATAGCCTTTTTTATTTCTACCAAATCATTCTTATTAATTTTTCCCTTCATCTTATCTATTGAAAACAATTCTGCAAATCGTTCCTTTGAAATTCTTTTAAAATCAGAGCAATCGACAAATCTATCTTGGTCACCCAAAAATTCATACTCAGAAGCCTTCAATAAATAGTGCAATTTCCTTCTACTTTCAGGAAGGTGCTTATTGATTTCTGAGTTGATAAGTACAAAACCAATCGCATTTCCTTCTTGGTCTTTACCCACAACTACAAAGAACTTCTTTCTCCCTTCATCTCCTTTATTTTTAGGAATAATACCTTCTTCTTTTGTCATACAAAGACGATAAACTTCACCTTCCTCAACTGTATCAAGGAGCAAGTTTTGAAGCTGATTATTATTTCCCAGCAATTCTTTGAAGTTCACCATAGCCTAAGCCTCCAAAATAGAATCTATAAATTCCTGTTCCTGGAGATACTCTAAAAACTCATTAGAAGCATCACCTGCTTTTGCAATATCCAGAGAGGTCATAACAGCATTATGATTCTTATCCCATGCCTCATGCCAGGCAGAATCATGAGATAGCTCAGACAAAGTTTTGGTATCCATATCTTTGTATTTATCAATGGCAGCATCCAACGCTTCTATCTCAGCTTTACTCAATTCGTCCAAGTCAGGCTTTTCGCCAGCTTTCACAAAAAACCAAGCGCATTCCCCACCAGCAGGTAACAAAGAATCGCTAATAGCTTTGACATCCTTATTGTTTCCCTTGCCATTCATTAATTTCAAGGCATCATAAAGATGAGAGGGAACCGGTCCGTGTTCCATGGCGATAAAAGTATCCTTAACTAAATGTTGACCATATTTTGCATAGAGATTCCTTTCCGCAAAATAGATAATCTTAAACAAATGAATGAAATCCGTTTCACCACATTTGTCTAAGACATACAAAGCTACCGCCTTAAGCTTAGCGATATCCTCCGCCGACATTTTATTCATACTTCTCATAATCAATTCCTTCTATATTTAACACTTCTGCCGCAAAAATACGCTTTTTCTTTGAAACCACCAAGAAAAAGGAAAGAATTCTGCAAGTTATCAGCAAATTATCCCGAAATCTGCGAAATTCAAAGACCGAATAGGTCTATATCTATATTTCGTAAACCTTTACGAAAAAAGTTGTCATATACGTATACAAAATCTAATCAGAAATAGAAATCAAATCAGAAATATTAGTAACCAGTTGTTCCCATCCATCCATAATGATACCAGAAGAATGCGTAGCTAATATAATCTGACTTACCATATAATTTTTCTATCTTTATGCTTTTTATCTTCATAACTGTCAATTACAAGATACTACCTAAAGAATCTGTTTTACTTCATCCACTGTCTTATTCAACATCTTAGCAATTTCATCAAGCGACATGCCATTTTCCTGCATTCCCTTAATCATCTTACGAAGCATCTCATCCTTCTCCTTCAATTCATTCAATTGCATTATTAGGGTATCTTTTTCTTCTAAGATTGAGAAGAATTCATCCTCAGCATTCATCTGATACCTCATATCAGGATCAGCTGCAGCCGATTGAAGACGACGAACAATATATTCCATATCATTGTCACCCTCAAACTGCTTATCATCAACCTTGATTACCTTTTTATTATCCGCAACATTCGTCTGGTCAAACAAGCAAAGAACCTTCTCTAAGCGATTGTTAACCCTACCATGCAACAAAGGAACCTGCACTATGATACTATCATGCTGCAAACTCTCAACAAAAGGATCAGGAATTCCCGCCTCTACTTTTTTACCATCATAATTATAAGCATGATGGTTGACATATATAACAGGTTCTTCTATCTCACCGACACAATGTCCAAGGAGGTAGATTGCAACCATAGGAATAGCATACTTTCCATGCTCTTCCTTCCGCATATTCTCCTCGTTGTTATATTGCAGAGCAAGATACCGGCGGAAACGCAAAGTCTCAGTTGGCAGCCAAGTCTTTTGAAGCTCAATCAACATCAAATGTGGCTGATTGTCTTCATCTAAAACAGTAGCAGCGAAATCGATTCTGAACATGGAGATAGATTCACGACGAGTCAGATTTGCATATTCATTCCTGCGAATCTTCACATCGATAACTTTCTTCTTCAACAATGCTGACAGAATGGTCTTAGAGATACGATTATCCTCCATCAAGTATTTGAACACTGCATCATAAAGTGGGTTTGCAACATAAACAACCATAATCTATCCTCCTATAATTTAAACGTTTAACTATAGATGCAAAATTACGCATTTTCTTGAAACCACCAAAAATAAAGCAAAGAATTCTGCAAGTCATCAGCAAAATCTCCCGAAATCTGCGAAATCCCCAAACCGAACAAGTCAAAATCTGCGTCATCTGCGCCATCTGCGTGCCCTTTATCCGACCGCATAGGTCAAAAAAATCTGTGGGAATCCGTGAAATCTGTGGGAACCTAAACGATGTGGTTTCAGCCCAAGACCGAATAGGTCTAATCCGTCTGAATTCCGTGCGTAATCCGAGTAAAATAGTCAGAAACCATCCGAAAGGACAACCCGCAGAAAGCCCAGCTGGAAGAGGACGAAGTAACTGTAAAAGCAGCATTCGCAGAAATTAGGGCTATGGCAGAAAGAGGTGAATTCCCAGAAATGACTCTCGATGAAATCAATGAAGAAATCAGAGAAGTCAGACGACTAAGGAAAGAGCGCAACCATTCATAATGGCTAAATAAAAAGCCTCTCTCTTTGGGCAAGAGAGAGGCTTAGTAAGACTTTATGGAGTTCTCCTTGGAAGGAGAAAACTAGGTGGTTCGAAGAATTTCACTCCCATCGTAAGTATCCGCTCAACGCCGTATTGCATATCTCAAAACAATGTTGTACCTTTTTGCAGACTCACGCCTCTCCTTCGTCTTATTGTCACCGATTACAACCTCGGCGAACTTTGGCTTGCGGTTTAATTGTTTCTTGCCTTGTACCATAATTTGAAAAATTTAAAATCATGGTGCAAAGGTAAAAGAATATTTACGGCACTATTATATAAATCTATTCATCAAAATCTTCCGGCTTAGTATTTAGTAAATTCACGGTAGCCATGAACTCGCTTACCAAATCAGCGAATTGAGGATTATCCTTACGAATGATTAGTGCTGCATAGTTATCATTACCCTCCTCGTCTGTAATCGTTTGCGGCAGGAAAACATACTCCTTTCTTTCCCCGTAGATGCCAAACCAGTATTTGAATAAGCGATTACGCATCTTCTGCATGCCACCACTTGTATCACAGATATAAAGAAATGCCGCATTGTTCTTTGCAAAGAATTCCTCCACTATGGCAAGAATAGTCTCTCGCACCTTAGGATCACGAGGAGACTTCACTCCCTTCGGATTAGAGATACCAAATTGATAAACCAACCCATTATGAAGTATATCATCCCTTTCAAAAGTTACGAAAATTTCAGCATCATAATCTGTGATGAAACACAATGTATCATCAGCTAGAGCCACTTTTACCTCATAGGGCGAATTGGCATTAATCACAGCCAGAGACATTTTTTCTATTACCATACTTCTACCCCTATAGGTTCTTTACCAGTACGTTCCAGACAGCTTTTGCGAACCAAGTTCTCCAGTTTCTCCACCATTTTACGTTTGTTTTCCTTAGAAGCATTCCAACGGCGTAGAGCCTCTTCCCTTGTTAACTTAGTTGTATCCATATATTCTTCCTCCTATTTATTCTAGTTCAACATTCAGCCGCCAAAATTACGCTTTTTCTACGAAACCACCAAGAAAATCACAATAAATTTCCCTGTTATATCAATCCAAAACGTTTCAACAACTTCATGGAAACATTCTCATAAGAACAAATAGCCTTTTTTATTTCTACCAAATCATTCTTATTAATTTTTCCCTTCATCTTATCTATTGAAAACAATTCTGCAAATCGTTCCTTTGAAATTCTTTTAAAATCAGAGCAATCGACAAATCTATCTTGGTCACCCAAAAATTCATACTCAGAAGCCTTCAATAAATAGTGCAATTTCCTTCTACTTTCAGGAAGGTGCTTATTGATTTCTGAGTTGATAAGTACAAAACCAATCGCATTTCCTTCTTGGTCTTTACCCACAACTACAAAGAACTTCTTTCTCCCTTCATCTCCTTTATTTTTAGGAATAATACCTTCTTCTTTTGTCATACAAAGACGATAAACTTCACCTTCCTCAACTGTATCAAGGAGCAAGTTTTGAAGCTGATTATTATTTCCCAGCAATTCTTTGAAGTTCACCATAGCCTAAGCCTCCAAAATAGAATCTATAAATTCCTGTTCCTGGAGATACTCTAAAAACTCATTAGAAGCATCACCTGCTTTTGCAATATCCAGAGAGGTCATAACAGCATTATGATTCTTATCCCATGCCTCATGCCAGGCAGAATCATGAGATAGCTCAGACAAAGTTTTGGTATCCATATCTTTGTATTTATCAATGGCAGCATCCAACGCTTCTATCTCAGCTTTACTCAATTCGTCCAAGTCAGGCTTTTCGCCAGCTTTCACAAAAAACCAAGCGCATTCCCCACCAGCAGGTAACAAAGAATCGCTAATAGCTTTGACATCCTTATTGTTTCCCTTGCCATTCATTAATTTCAAGGCATCATAAAGATGAGAGGGAACCGGTCCGTGTTCCATGGCGATAAAAGTATCCTTAACTAAATGTTGACCATATTTTGCATAGAGATTCCTTTCCGCAAAATAGATAATCTTAAACAAATGAATGAAATCCGTTTCACCACATTTGTCTAAGACATACAAAGCTACCGCCTTAAGCTTAGCGATATCCTCCGCCGACATTTTATTCATACTTCTCATAATCAATTCCTTCTATATTTAACACTTCTGCCGCAAAAATACGCTTTTTCTTTGAAACCACCAAGAAAAAGGAAAGAATTCTGCAAGTTATCAGCAAATTATCCCGAAATCTGCGAAATTCAAAGACCGAATAGGTCTATATCTATATTTCGTAAACCTTTACGAAAAAAGTTGTCATATACGTATACAAAATCTAATCAGAAATAGAAATCAAATCAGAAATATTAGTAACCAGTTGTTCCCATCCATCCATAATGATACCAGAAGAATGCGTAGCTAATATAATCTGACTTACCATATAATTTTTCTATCTTTATGCTTTTTATCTTCATAACTGTCAATTACAAGATACTACCTAAAGAATCTGTTTTACTTCATCCACTGTCTTATTCAACATCTTAGCAATTTCATCAAGCGACATGCCATTTTCCTGCATTCCCTTAATCATCTTACGAAGCATCTCATCCTTCTCCTTCAATTCATTCAATTGCATTATTAGGGTATCTTTTTCTTCTAAGATTGAGAAGAATTCATCCTCAGCATTCATCTGATACCTCATATCAGGATCAGCTGCAGCCGATTGAAGACGACGAACAATATATTCCATATCATTGTCACCCTCAAACTGCTTATCATCAACCTTGATTACCTTTTTATTATCCGCAACATTCGTCTGGTCAAACAAGCAAAGAACCTTCTCTAAGCGATTGTTAACCCTACCATGCAACAAAGGAACCTGCACTATGATACTATCATGCTGCAAACTCTCAACAAAAGGATCAGGAATTCCCGCCTCTACTTTTTTACCATCATAATTATAAGCATGATGGTTGACATATATAACAGGTTCTTCTATCTCACCGACACAATGTCCAAGGAGGTAGATTGCAACCATAGGAATAGCATACTTTCCATGCTCTTCCTTCCGCATATTCTCCTCGTTGTTATATTGCAGAGCAAGATACCGGCGGAAACGCAAAGTCTCAGTTGGCAGCCAAGTCTTTTGAAGCTCAATCAACATCAAATGTGGCTGATTGTCTTCATCTAAAACAGTAGCAGCGAAATCGATTCTGAACATGGAGATAGATTCACGACGAGTCAGATTTGCATATTCATTCCTGCGAATCTTCACATCGATAACTTTCTTCTTCAACAATGCTGACAGAATGGTCTTAGAGATACGATTATCCTCCATCAAGTATTTGAACACTGCATCATAAAGTGGGTTTGCAACATAAACAACCATAATCTATCCTCCTATAATTTAAACGTTTAACTATAGATGCAAAATTACGCATTTTCTTGAAACCACCAAAAATAAAGCAAAGAATTCTGCAAGTCATCAGCAAAATCTCCCGAAATCTGCGAAATCCCCAAACCGAACAAGTCAAAATCTGCGTCATCTGCGCCATCTGCGTGCCCTTTATCCGACCGCATAGGTCAAAAAAATCTGTGGGAATCCGTGAAATCTGTGGGAACCTAAACGATGTGGTTTCAGCCCAAGACCGAATAGGTCTAATCCGTCTGAATTCCGTGCGTAATCCGAGTAAAATAGTCAGAAACCATCCGAAAGGACAACCCGCAGAAAGCCCAGCTGGAAGAGGACGAAGTAACTGTAAAAGCAGCATTCGCAGAAATTAGGGCTATGGCAGAAAGAGGTGAATTCCCAGAAATGACTCTCGATGAAATCAATGAAGAAATCAG
>ERZ506459.490-NODE-490-length-6899-cov-5.94258_pt1 | contig 6899 bp, 4 predicted proteins | sample MGYA00513051_ERZ506459 | MGnify/ENA metagenome assembly ERZ506459
GCTCGCAGCCTCGTCAACAACGCGTACTACCAGTACTACGAGAAGCTCGGCTTCGAAAAGAACGTGATGAACGCCATCTCCGGCGACCGCGTCTCGCAGGTCGAATACCAGTTCAAAATGACCCGCAAAACCATGCGCGACGGCAGTTCAGACAAGGAAATCAAGAAGCTCGTCGACGACCTGAAAAGCTGGCTCGTCGAAGACGCGGCCACCCTCGACGGTGGCGCGGCCGGCAACGTCAACGCCTTCACCAAAGCCATCACCAGCTCCGCCGGACAGGCGTTCCTCATCCTGATCCGCGAGGGCCTCGAAGCGCTGCTGGTGGTGGCCGCCGTGGTGGCCTACCTCGTCAAATCCGGCAACCGGCGCTTCACCAAGTGGATCTACCTCGGCGTGCTCGCGGGCCTTGCCGGCTCCGGCCTGATCGCCGTGCTCTTCACGTTCCTGTTCGGCGGCTCCGGCCCGATTCAGGAAATCTCCGAAGGCGTGTGCGCGCTGATCGCCATGCTCATGCTGCTGTGGACCAGCAATTGGATGCTCAACAAAAGTTCCGTGGAAGCGTGGAACCGTTACATCCGCACCAAAACCGAGTCCGCCGTGGCCGACGCGCAAAACAAAGTCGCCGCCGGCGAAGGCGTGGGCCTGGGTATGGTCGTTTCGCTCGCCATGCTGAGCTTCCTAGCCGTGTTCCGTGAAGGCGCCGAAACCGTCATCTTCTACGAATCGATCTACTCGATGAGTCGCGACGCGCAAGGCATGTGGATCGGCGGCATCGCCGCGGGTGTGGTGCTGCTCGTCATCTTCCTCGTGCTGCGCTTCACCTCCGTAAAGATTCCGATTGGCCCGTTCTTCCTCGTTACGTCGATCCTGATGGCCGTGCTGGTCGTCATCTTCGCCGGCGGTGGCATCCACGCGCTCATCGAAGGTGACCTGATCGACGGCCACTACCTGTCCAGCGTGCCCACAAACGACTGGATCGGCCTGTATCCGTACGTCGAATGCCTTGCGGCACAAGCGATCGCGGCGATTGCCGTACTCGCGCTGTTCGCCGTCGGCTTCGCACGCAAACGCAAGTTGCGCACGCCTGACAATCGCAAGTAATACGCAAATTTTCCGAGATTTACCGATATTTTTTCCACATCCAACAACAAAGGAAAGAGAAATGAAGAACAAGAAGATCGCCGCTCTGCTCGGCATCCTGCTGGCCGGCTCCATGGCCTTCTCCCTGTCCGCATGCGGCAATTCCAGCGATTCCGCCGCTTCGGACAAGTCCAGCGCCTCCGCGTCGGCTTCGAAGGCCGACGACTCCAGCAAGGACGATTCCAGCGATTCCGCCGGTTTCGAAGAGATCCAGGTCGATGAGAAGCACTCCGACCAGGAATGCGGCCCGCTGACCGTCAACGCCGTCTACTTCCAGCCGATCGACATGGAACCGTCCGGCATGGGCCTCAAGGCCGCCGATGCGAGCTTCCACCTCGAAGCCGACATCCATGCCAACCAGAAGGGCACCGAACTCGGCTACGGCAAGGGCGATTTCGTGCCGGACCTGACCGTCAACTACGACATCATCGACAAGACCTCCAACGCGTCCGTCGCCTCCGGAACCTTCATGCAGATGAACGCCTCCGACGGCCCGCACTACGGCGCCAACGTCAAGCTCGACAAGGCCGGCGCGTACAAGCTCGTGCTGAAGATCGAATCCCCGGAGAAGAAGGGGTGGATGCTGCACGTCGATCCGGAGACGGGTGTGAAGGGACGCTTCTGGACGGAACCGATCGAGGTCACCTTCCCGGACTGGAACTATACGCCGCAGGAGTGGTGATCTCCTAGCGTAGCCCGTTCGCGGTTTCGGTATGCATTACCCGACACACTCAAGGCCGTTCGGCCAAGCTTACGGTCGGGCAATGCATACCGAAACCGCTCTCTCGCGTTTAGGGGGATGGATTCACCTCTGCGATTGTGGAGGGGGTCCGGGAAATCCTCGCATTTTAGGGGAGGGATGAGAGGGGTGGGACTCTTTGGGATGGGGCGGAATGGGAATCGTTGGGCTCTTTGAGTTGGGTTTTTGGATGAAAGGATTTTGGGATGCTGCTGCAGTTTGTGACGGTGTTGCAGGGGGTGTTGGCGCCGGCGCTGCTCGTCATGGCGTTGAGCGTCATGCTCACCGTCGGTGAGGGGCGTGACAAGCCTCTGAGCGCGTACTGGCGGCTGGCCGGTTTCGTTGTTGGATTCGCCGGCGCAGTCGTATTCGCCGCGCTGCGCGCCACCGCCGTCATCACGCAACGCACGTTCGTCAACTATCCGACCCTGTGGTGCTGCGTGATCCTCGACGTGGCCGTGTTCGTCATCGTCCTGTTCGCCTGCCGCATCACCGCCGACTGGCACAACCACCGCGCGCTGCTCGACATCGCGAATCTCGTTGCGGCGCTTGCGATCGCGGCCACCACCTTTCGTGCGCTGCCCGACGTGATTCTGCGACTGACGATCTTCGTCGAGCCGGGCGATCCCATCTTCACTTCCGACATGCTGTTGCGCGCGCTCGGCTTCGCTTTGGGCGCGGCCGTCGCAATCATCGCCGCGCTTATCTTCCGCACGATGCGTTCCACCGCCGTCCGCTGGTCGTTCACGACGGCGGTGCTGCTGTTGGTCGCGCTGTTGTTCGCACAGCATTTCACCGACCTTGCGCAGATCCTCCAATCCAAACGCATCGTCAGCTTCCCGACCGCCGCCTTCCTCGCGCTCGTGTGGGGCATCAACCATCAGCGCAGCCTGACCATCGCAATGGCGCTCGTCTTCGCCATTCCGGCAATCGCCAGCATCGTCATGGGCTTCAAAGTCAAGCCGACCGGCGCCAACGAGGCGATCGCACGCACGCATATCGCATTCCGCCGCCGCGCGAAAGCGGCCGGCGCGTTCAGCCTGGTCGCCATGATCTGCGTCACCGTGGCCCTGACGTACGGCGTCGCGCAAACGCAGAAAGTCGTCACGCTGTCGCCGCCGGAAGACTACTCGCTCGCCGACGGCGTGGCCACCATCAAATTCAGCCAGATTTCCGACGGCCATCTGCACCGCTTCGAATACCGCGCGAAGGACGGCACCTCCATGCGATTCATCATCATCAAGAAGAACGGCGGCGCGTACGGCGTCGGCCTCGACGCGTGCGACAACTGCGGCGACGCCGGCTACTACGAGAAGGACGGCAAAATCATCTGCAAGAAGTGCGATGTGGCCATCAACCTCGCCACCATCGGCTTCAAAGGCGGCTGCAACCCGATACCGTTCGACTACCAGGTCAAGCCAGGCAAAATCGTCATCCAAACGTCCACGCTCGACGCGCTGTCGAGCCATTTCCAGTGAGCGCCGAGAAAGGTAAGGGGGTGCCATGTTCTTCCTGAAAATGATCTCTCGCTCGTTCAGCCGGCAGTTCAAACGCCGTCTGCTCATCGCCGTCACCGTGTGCCTGTCCGCCACCGTCAGCGTGGCCATGCTCGGCGTGGTGTTCGACGTGGGCGACAAGCTCAACGCGGAGCTGAGCACGTATGGTTCGAATATCGTCGTGCAGCCGAAGTCCGACGCTGTGGTGAGCGATTTGTACAATACCGGCGATTCTGCTGGCTCGGCTTCGGGTAGTTCGTCCGGTTCGGACGGGGGTTCCACTTCCGACGGCTCGGCTGCGGCGGACAGCGCCGACCCGACCGCGTTTCTGAAGGAGTCGGACGCGCAGAAGATCAAGACCATCTTCTGGGCGTTCAACATCACCAATTTCGCGCCGGAATTGAACATCCACGCGGATGCGGGGTGTGTCGGTTCGGGGGCTAGTTCGGCTGGCTCTGCTGGAACGGCTGGTGCGTCAGGTGCGGCTGCTTCCGCGGCGAAATGCAAGGCGACCAACGTGCCGATCGTGGGCACGTGGTTCGCGAAAACCCTGCACATGGACTCCGGCGAGTCCACCGTGGCCGGCATGAACGGCATGCGCTCATGGTGGAAAATCAACGGAACCTGGCCGAAAGACGACAGCGAGCAGGCGATGGTCGGCAGCGCGCTCGCCGCGAAACTGGGCGTGAACGTCGGTGACAGCGTTACGCTCGACAAGACGATCGCCGTCGGTGCGGACGACAATACGAACGGAGGTACCGGGAAAACCGGCAAATCCTCCACCGAACGCAATCGCGTGAAAGTGAAAATCGTCGGCATCTTCGATTCGGGCGATTCCGACAACAGCGCCATTTATATGCCGTCCATCGCCACGCAAACGCTTGCGAATCTGCCGAATTCCATCGACAAGATTGAAGTCAAGGCGCTCACCACGCCCGACAACGACCTCGCGCGCAAGGCGTCGAAGAATCCGAACGCGCTCACGCAGGACGAGTGGGAGACGTGGTATTGCACCGCGTATCCGTCGTCGATCGCGTACCAGATCGAAGAGGTGCTGCCGGGCGCGGTGGCCAAGCAGGTGCGCCAGGTGGCCGCGCTGCAGGGCGATGTGCTGAACAAGACGCAGGCGGTGATGGTGCTGATGACCGTGCTGTTGCTGGTTGCCGCCGCGATCGCCGTGGCGAACCTGATGGCCGCGTCGATTGGCGAACGCGGTTCGGAATTGGCGCTGTTGAAGGCGATCGGTGCCACGGACGGCGCGGTTTCGCGCCTTATGCTCGCCGAAACGGCGGTGATTTCGCTGGTTGGTGCGATTGCCGGCGCGCTGCTTGGCTCGGGCGTTGCACAGATCGTGGGGCACGTGGTGTTCGGCTCGGGCATCACCATGCGTCCGATGGTGTTCGTGTTGGTTTTCGTGTTGCTGGCGGTCACTGTGCTCGTGGCCTCGCTTTCGTCGATTCGGGCGATTCTGGGCTTGCGTCCGGCGGAGGTGCTGCATGGTAGGTGAGTTGTGCTTGGCTTTCGTAGGGGGTGTGCGATGACGAATCGCAAGATGTTCTTCACTATGCTGTGGGGCGCGGTGTTCCGCCGTCGCTCCCGTGCGATGATGGCCGTGATCGCGTCGCTCGTCGGCGCGGCCACGCTGTTCTGCCTTGCATCCGTGTGCGTCGCGGTGCCGCAGCAGATGAACGAGGAAATGCGCGCGTACGGCGCGAACCTGATCGTCACGCCCGCGTCCGCAACGGGCAAATCGCAAGGCATCGATACTGCAACCGTACGCAACGTGACGGCGCTCATCGGCGCCGGACACAGCGTGAAATCAGCCGCATACCGGTATGAGAGCGTGCGCATCAATTCCGCGCCGTACACCATCGCCGGCGTGGACGTGAAAGCCGTCCGCGCGCTCAATCGCCATTGGAACGTGACGGGCGATTGGCCCGGCTCGGGCAACGTGATGGTCGGCCGCGACGTTGCCGACGCGCTCGGCGTGAAGGTCGGCAGCCGCGTCACCATCGGCTACCGCGCCGCCGACGCGTCTGCTTCAGCGTCTTCTTCCGCGTCCGCAAAATCCGATTCGGACGAATCAACTGAAACGGCAGAATCGTCCGCGCAGGGCACGCAGAGTACGCAAACTACGCAAGGCGAACAGACCACGCAAGCCACGGAAAACGGCCGCGTCTCGTCCGACATCATGGATAACAACGGCACCGAATTCCGTATCGCTGGCATCGTCGATACCGGCGGCAACGAGGATTCCATCATCTACGCCACTACCGCGGACGTGTCCAAACTTGCGGGCCACGAGCGCGGCGCCGACGTGGTCGAATACTCGGTGAACGCCATGGGGGATGGGCTGAACGCCATCGTCAACAGAATCAACAAAAATACAAACACTGCCGTCAAAGCGCAGACCGTCACCAAAATCACCTCGTCCGACACCCGCATCATCGCCATGCTGCAGACCCTGTTCTGGATTGTCTCGCTCGTCGTGCTCGTGCTGACGCTCGTCGGAGTGGGCACCACCATCAGCTCCATCGTGAGCCAGCGTCGCAACGAAATCGGCCTGCGCAAAGCCCTCGGCGCCGATTCACGCGCCATCGGCGTCGAATTCTACGTGGAATCCGGCATCTACGGCTTGATCGGCGGTCTGCTCGGCACTGCTATCGGCTATGTGCTGGCGCGTGTGCTGTGCTCCACCGTTTTCGGCCGTGCGCTCGGCCTCAACTGGCTGCTTTGCGTTGGATCGCTGTTGCTTTCCGTGGCGATCGCCGTCATCGCCTCCATTCCGCCGGTCCGCCGCGCCACCCGTATCGACCCCGCCATCGTTTTGAGGGAGGAATAATCATGGACAACGAACATATGCTGCTGGAACTCGACCACATTTCCAAGATTTACGGCGATCTGCACGCCGTCGACGACCTGAGTCTGACCGTTCCGCAAGGGCAATGGCTGGCGATTGTCGGCTCGTCCGGTTCCGGCAAAACCACGCTGATGAACATGATCGGCTGCATGGATACGCCGTCGAAGGGTTCCGTCATGCTTGAAGGCCGGCGATTGGAGGATCTGAACGCCCGCCAGCTCGCCGACGTGCGCAAGAACATGATAGGACTAGTGTTCCAAAAGTTCTACCTCGTGCCTCATCTGACGGCGGTGGAGAACGTGATGGTGGCGCAATACTACCATTCCGTGGTCGACGAGAAGCAGGCGATGGAAGCGCTGGAACGAGTGGGATTGAAGGAGCGTGCGCATCACCTGCCCGGCCAGCTGTCCGGCGGTGAGCAGCAGCGCGTGTGCATCGCCCGCGCGCTCATCAACTGCCCGAAGCTGATTCTCGCCGACGAGCCGACCGGCAATCTCGATGAGAGGAACGAGAAGATCGTGCTCGACCTGTTCCGTCAGCTGCACGAGCAGGGCACTACGATCATCGTCGTGACGCACGATGCGCTCGTCGCCTCCTGCGCGCAACGCGAAATCATGCTCAACCATGGTGTGCTCGTCGGCGAACAGTGGAACGACGAGGAGGC
>ERZ506459.498-NODE-498-length-6802-cov-8.01556_pt1 | contig 6802 bp, 6 predicted proteins | sample MGYA00513051_ERZ506459 | MGnify/ENA metagenome assembly ERZ506459
GGAGCAGACACCTTAGGTATCAAATACGCCAAGGAGCATAAGCTTACAATGGTTCTATACCCTGCGAATTGGAAAAAATATCCGAGGATGGCAGGAATCCTTAGGAACATGAACATGCTTGTTACGGCAACACATCTTGTTGCTTTTTGGGATGGCAAATCTCATGGAACCAAGCACATGATAAAAATTGCCAAGGAAAAGGGCATACCAGTATGGATATATAAATATTAAAAATTTGGATAATACATATATAATTAGTAACTTTGCACTCATGAAGAATTTTGCAGCGATAGATTTTGAGACTGCCAACCAGCAACGAACCAGCATTTGCTCCGTAGGCATTGTGATAGTAAGGAATGGTGAGATTGTGGATAGCTACTACAGTCTCATCAAGCCAGAGCCTGAGTATTATTCCTATTGGAATACAAGGGTACATGGACTAACCATGGAGGACACCATGAACGCCAGGGTATTTCCAGAGGTATGGGCTGAGATTCAGCCAAAGATTGAGGGATTGCCATTGGTAGCTCACAACTCTCCCTTTGACGAGGGATGCCTGAAGTCTGTGTTCCAAATGTATCAAATGGACTATCCCGATTATGAGTTCCATTGCACATGCCGAGCCTCCAGAAGAAAGTTGGGATCTCTCCTACCCAACCACCAACTACAAACTGTAGCTGCTTATTGCGGGTACGACCTAACCCAACACCATAATGCCCTGGCTGACGCAGAGGCTTGTGCATGGATTGCCAGAAAACTACTATAACTCTTACAACTCATTTTAATGTTTTTTGTCACAAAAATGACAATAGCACTACAAGGGAGTTGCTTTCACGGGTTCATACCGTGAAGCACTCTTTTTGGATTGGTACATCTCTCATTATCCAATAAATAATGTGTATGGAGAAAATAATTCAATATATTTTCAGTAAAAAGCAATATATGGAAAGATAATTAACCAATATCACAACTAAAATGTTAATTAGTAATAAAGTTCTTACTAAGAAATTTCTTACTAAGAAGATTATTACTATCTTTGCATTCAATAATAACGAAAAAAGAAACGATTATGATAGAAAATCCATTTGAATTCGGTAGAGCTGTGGAAGATGAATATTTCACCGACCGCATAAACGATGCTAAGCATTTGGAAGCCAATCTTACACATGGCATCAATACCATCATCATCTCTCCTAGAAGATGGGGAAAGACTTCTCTTGTCAAGAAAGTGATAAGCCAGTCAAAGCGGAAAGATGTTAAGTTCATCTTTATTGATGTATTCTCATGCAAATCCGACTATGAGTTTTGCAAGATGCTGGCAACGGAAACCATCCGTCAGACATCTTCCAGATGGGACGAATGGGTTCAGATGGCAAAAACCTTTCTTTCCAACATTACTCCAAAGTTCTCCTTCGGTACTGATCCTATGAACGACTTTTCCCTGTCTTTTGCCTGGAATCCAAAGGATAACCCTGAAAGGGAAATCTTGCAGCTGCCAGAGAAAATTGCAGAGAAGAAAGGTATTAAAATAGTTGTGTGCTTTGACGAGTTTCAGCAGATAGCTGACTTCAAGGACTCGCTTACCTTCCAGAAGAAGCTGAGAACAGTATGGCAGCACCAGAAGTTGACTACTTACTGTATGTTTGGAAGCAAGAAGCATCTGATGACTAAGCTGTTCCACACCACAGAATGTCCATTCTACAAGTTTGGCGACATCATGTTTCTCGACAAGATACCGGAAACAGAGTGGATTCCTTTCATCTGCGAGAAGTTCAAGAATACAGGGAAGCATATAGAAGAGAAACAGGCTCTTAAGATTTGCCAAGTCTCGGAAAACCTGTCTTCGCTCGTCCAACATCTGGCTTGGCTCACCTGGTACAAGGCTAGTCCGGAAGTTACAGATCAGATGATAGATCAAGCTATCGATGAACTTTTGGATCAAAATCGTCTGTTCTATCAGCGTGATATGGAAACCATGACGGTTTACCAGAAGAATTTCCTCATAGCAGTGGCGAATGGCATCAATACCGGACTTTCCCGTAGGAAGGTACTGAATGAGTATCGCCTGGAAAACTCAGCCAATGTGCAGAGTATCAAGAAGGCATTGATTGCTAAAGATTTCATAGATGTGGATGGAGATACAGTATCTTTCAACGACCCATTCTTCAAACTTTGGATCAGAAGAAACATTGCGCAGCTTTGATGGAATAAGAATATACCAGTTACATTTAAAGAGAGTGTACCATAAAAATAAGTCCGTAATAAAGTATCTGCGAAATTCCACCCACACAGGGTGAAAATACGATATCAGTGGAATCCGACAACCGCCGGATTCCACTTTTTAATTTAAAAATCCAATTCAAAAGAATTATTTGTTATAAAAGTAACTATCATCGAAGGCTGCTTCGATAAGGCGTTGCCTCACTCGGGCGTATTCTGCCGAGTCTTCGATAAAGTACCGAAGAGCAGAAACAATCCTCACATAAACACTGAGCCGATAATCGCCCTTACCCTTTTAGATTGCAAAAATGTTTTCCTTATGCATCTCAGCATAAAACATCAGATCAGAACCAGATACATGATGGTTCTTCATCACTTCACTCAGAACAACACCGAAACGGCTGTTGTCTGCATTAAATTTTTCAATTTTCATCTTAAAAAATTTTAAAATATTGAATATATTTATTTACAAGTTCCCACTACGGGAACTCTTTTTTATTTTCTTTTTACTATCTTTGCACCATATAAAACAGATTCAACAATCTGCTTACCTATAAGGAAACGAATAACCGATACATATATTGTATAAACAATATAATATTTTTAGGAGATTATGAACATAACAACATTCAGCAACATGGCCAGCAAGATTCCTTCACCTGGCCAGTTGGAAGGCCTGGTAACCTTCATGAAGGAAGATAAGAAACTCAGGTTTTTCACCGAGTCTTACCGGAAAACGGGGAATAAGTCGTACAAACACGATGCACCCCTCTTCGCCGTAGCCTGCATCTTCGAAGGCGGAAAAGGCAAGGACAACATCCGGAGCCTCACACATCTGTCGCTGGTCGACTTCGACCACATCACAGAAAAACCGGATGACGGCACCCTGCACTCGCTCAAAGAGAGAATCTGCCACGATGCCCACACCCTGCTCTGCTACGTTACCATGAGCGGCAACGGACTGCGCGTCATCTACCGCTACGAAGGCGATGATTATCCCGCCGCCTTCGCCATGGGAAACGACTACTACGCGCATCTCATCGGCAAGGAAAGCGATCCGCTCTGCAAGAACATCACAAGGCTCAGCGGACTCGCCTACGACCCCGAAGTCTATTTCAATCCTGAAGCCACAGCCTTCAACGCCGAGGAAATCAGCCATTTCCATTCAGCTACGCTCAAGACCGCCCAGAAGAAAAAGAAACAGGAACGCATCGCCGACTACTATGAGAACATCATCAAACCCAAGCTGGAAAACGAAAAGGTAAAGTACGAACCCGGCAACCACAACCAGTATGTAATGCGGGTGGGCTACATGATGGCTAAGAAACGGTACGACAGGAAAGAAGCCACCCAGTGGGCTATCAGGCAGTTTCCCGAATACGACGACGTAGAACAGGTGTTCAAATCGTGCTACGACAACACCACTCACCCACAGAAGGCGAAGGCAGAAACCGGAAAGATTCCCTATGCCACCGTAGATGAAATCAAAGACTTCCTCGACGGGCATATCAAACTCCGCTTCAACCTCATTACCCTGCGCTACGAGTATCAGAAGGAGAAATGGCGAATCCTCCAGGACCGCGATCTGAATACGCTATGGAGCAACATGTCGCTAACCGCAAGGGTGAGCAAGAGCGACATGATCAATGTCATCGAGAGCGACTATAGCCCGCCCTACAATCCCTTCACCGATTATCTGGAGAATCTCCCACCCTGGCAGGAAGGCGACAAGGACTATATTGCCGAACTCGCTGCCACGGTAAAGATGAAGGGAGACCCCGTGATGCCCTTCTGTGAAGCCCTCAGGAAATGGCTCGTGGCGATGATAGCAGGATGGATAGACGAAGGTGCCGTCAACAATGTCATCCTGGTGTTCATCGGCAGACAGGGCGCCTACAAGACCACCTGGTTCAACTATCTCCTGCCGCCGGAACTGAAGCAATACTTCTATACGAAGGCGAATGCCAGGCGCATGACGAAGGATGATATCATCGCCCTTTCGCAGTATGCACTCATCTGTTATGAAGAGCTCGACACGATGAGTCCGTCGGAACTGAACCAGCTGAAGGCTGTGGTAACGATGCAGTATACCAACGAAAGGGCGGCATACGGCCATTATGCCGAGCAGCGCAAGCATATCAACACCTTCTGCGGCACGGGCAACAATCCCGAGTTTTTGAGCGACCCTACCGGTAACCGTCGCTGGCTGCCCTACGAGATAGAGAGCATCCTCTCACCCCGTGAGCATCCGTTCAATTACGAAGGCATCTACGCCCAGGCTTACGCCCTCTACAAGAGTGATTTCCGCTATTGGTTCACCGATGAGGAGATAGAAAAGCAGAACCGGCACAACCGCGCTTTTGAGGCGCCTAGACTAGAACAGGAACTTGTGGATCTCTACTTCCGAAAGCCAACGGAGGCGGAGACAGGGGAGTTCGTGTCCATAGCCAGAGCGATGCAGATCATCAGTTGCAACATCTCTCAGAAGCTGAGTAGCACCAAGTTGGGCAGAGCTTTCAATGATCTCGGATTCGAAAAGATGCGCACCACCCACAACCGTGGTTACAGGGCGATTATACGTACTGCCGAGGAAATCAAGGCATACCAGGTATCCCTCTGCATCAACTCGCCGCAATCCGATGATGATGCCCCGTTCTAGCCGCTCCCAAGCCATCGGTTCCCACTGGTCAGATTATGACACTATGACACTTATGACACTAGTTTTTCAACTTTTCGCCTCGCACGCGGGCAGGCAGGAACTTTCGGCCTGATTTTTCCTGCCTGCCCGCGCGAGAGCAAATCTTCAGAATTCACTGTCATAAGTGTCATGTGTCATAGCAAAGCCGGTTACTTCCGAAACGGAAACCAAAGACTTACGGTGCAAAAGCCAGAGACTTACGATACAAAAGTCAGAGACTTACGATACAAAAGTCAGTAGCTTATGAACCGCATCCTCATTCATTAACCCTCATAAAAATCAAACAAAACTATGGATTTAAGAAGTTATACCAAGCAAGAGCTTGCTCTCCTGTATTTTCCCGATGCTACTCCAGCAGTAGCCAGTGCTCACCTGATGCGATGGATCCAGCGCATCCCCGACCTTCTCCAGAAGCTCGCCGCCACCGGTTACGGCAAGAACTGCAAGGAGTTCACCCCGATGCAAGTCTCCTACATCCTCTACTTCCTCGGTGAACCCTAACCCTGTTCCGCCACATCTGAAAATGAACCAACAAAAGGTACTTCTACCTGAAGACATCATGTAATAGGAAAAAGGTCTATACACCCTTTTGTCGAGGTGTATAGACCCTTGGAACAACCGCAAAGTATGGGTTGATAATTATTTTTCAGATGATCAATTAATTTTCTTCCTCTTTGGTCAGGAAGAAACTAAATCTTTACTTTTTTACCTTTTTACTTTTTTACCTTTAAAAAATCCCAGAAAAAGCTTGCAGGTTTGGAAATAAAGTCGTAACTTTGCGGTATTGTTTTTAAACAGAATGGTTATGAAGTACTTAGATCCTAAGGCAGACCTTACGTTCAAGAAGATATTCGGCAATCATCCTAAAAGACTGATCAGTCTTCTGAACGCCCTCCTGCCACTCAGCGAAGAAGAGCAGATACACGAGATAAAGTATCTGCCTACAGAACTTGTGCCTCAGCTCGAAGGGGGCAAGAACACCATAGTGGATGTACTCTGCACAGATGTCAGAGGCAGGAAGTTCTGCGTGGAAATGCAGATGGAATGGTCTGACGCATTCCAGCAGCGAGTATTGTTCAATGCATCCAAGCTCTATGTAAGCCAGGCTAAAAAGGGAGGAAAATACAGCGAACTCCAACCAGTATATTCCTTGAATCTTGTGAATGATATCTTTGCGCATGATACTCCAGATTTCATCCACAACTACCGCATCGTGCACGATAAGGATAGCAATAAGGTCATCGAAGGCTTGCATTTCACCTTCATTGAACTCCCTAAGTTCACTCCTCATTCCATTGCCGATAAGCGCATGATGGTCTTGTGGCTCCGTTTCCTGACAGAAATCAATTCCAACACGAAGGAGATTCCTTCCGACCTGCTCAATGATCCGGAGATTGGAAAAGCCGTAGAAGATCTTGAAGTTTCCGGCTTTACGGATGCCGAGCTCAGAGCCTATGACAAGTTTTGGGATTCGGTAAGTGTTGAAAGAACCCTTCTGGATGACAGATATCAGAAAGGCATAGAAGAAGGCATGTCCCAGCGAAGCCTTGAAATTGCCAGGAAGATGCTGGCAAAGGGTATGGATGAAGCGTCTATCATGGATATGACGGGGCTGACGGCAGAGGAGATAAAGCTGCTGAAAGCAGAGATGTAGATTACGAATATCACCATATAATTAAGGGCCTATACACCCTTTTGTCGAGGTGTATAGACCCTTGGAACAACCGCGAAGTTGAGTGGTAAAGGAGTAAGTTCGGTGCAACGAGTGAAGAGATTACTAAAAGTACAATCATCGCAATAATACTATTGATTTTACGTTCTTTCGTAAACGGCTCCGCGTTTATACCTTGCATAATTCAAAAAAAGCAGTAACAGCTGATTAAA
>ERZ506459.734-NODE-734-length-4914-cov-3.64231_pt1 | contig 4914 bp, 4 predicted proteins | sample MGYA00513051_ERZ506459 | MGnify/ENA metagenome assembly ERZ506459
GCCGTCGCCGAGGAAATCGAGAAGGACCTGTACCTCAAGGCCGGCAAACGCCAGCCGCGCTCCCGCGAAGGCCTGACCGAAGGCCAGTGGGTGCTGCTCGACTACGGTGATTTCGTCATCCACGTCATGCACCAGGAATCCCGCGAATACTACCGTCTCGAACGGTTGTGGAAGGACTGCCCGAGCATCGACCTGCAGCTCGAACACGCCGAGGACGAGCAGAAGCCGACGGCTTCCAGCGAAGCGTGATTTTTCATCCATCATCGAAACGTGCCTTCCCGAAAATCCTGCGGAAGGCACGTTTTGGTATGCGCCGTCCCAGCAATCCGAATACGATGGCAGACAGGCAATAAATCGGAAAGACAACCGGCAGATAGGGGAGAGGCATGCCCAGAAACGTCGAACTCGACCATGATGAGACCATGACGCCACACGTGCGTTCCATCACACTGGTGCGCCACGGACGCACCGCATACAACGCGCAGCACAGGCTGCAGGGACAGATCGACATTCCGCTCGACGAAGTGGGTATGTGGCAGGTTCGCCAGACCGCGTCCGCATTGCGTGAACTGTACGTGGACCGTCATCCCGAAGCGGCATGCCAGCTGGTCGTCTGCTCCGATCTCAAACGCGCGGCCGCCACCGCCCACGCGTTCGCCGACCCGCTCGGACTCGACGTGCATCCCGACGTCCGCGTGCGCGAACGCAGCTTCGGCGATTGGGAAGGCATCGCCGTCGAAGAGCTCGCCAAACGGTTCCCCGAGGATTATCTGTCATGGGCCCAGTTCCGCGGCGGCGAGCTCAAGTATGGCGCAGAACCGAAGCAGAACGTCGGCAGGCGTGGCGTCGAGGCGTTGAACGATTGGGCGTCGAAGGCCGGCTCCGATACCGACCTGTACGTGTTCTCGCATGGCGCCTGGATCTCGCAGACGTTGCAGACGCTGCTGGGATTGAGCGAAGTGCATGGCGATTTCGCCGACATTCTGTCGATGCGCAACGCGCATTGGGTGCGGCTGGCGCCGTTGGAACTGCAGGGCGCGCTGCGGTGGCGTCTGGTCGACTACAACCATGGTCCGGCGATCGCCGACACCGAGCAGTGGGAGCATCCGCAGCTATAGCCGCTGACGAAAACGGGGGATGACGCGCGTCCCGTTCCCAAGTTTTTTCCAAGCTTTTCACAGAATCGCAAGTTTTTTCAAAGCGTAATCGGCTACCGTCATGCTCTGTGAAGAATTTTTTCAAGGGCATATCGTTTTCATCGATTTTCGCGGGCGCGCTTGCCGCGGTGACCTCGTTCCTGCTGTCCGCAAAAATCGGCATCGCGGGATCGGTGATTGGCGTCGCCGCCGGTTCCATCGTCTCGGCCGTTGCGACGCAGGTGTACAAGAACGTGCTCAAGGCGTCGGGGGAGAAGCTGCAAAACGCCGTACCGTTCGTGGCCAACGACAAGGACGGTACGGACGGTGCCGGCAAGAGCGGCGATGACGCCACCACGGTGATCGCTCCCGCCGAATCCGAGGGCGAGCAGACCAAGACGCTGTCCGCGGAGGAATCCGATGAGACCACGGTCATGACGTCCGTGGACGGGGATACGACCGCGGCGATGCCCGCAACGTCAGGCCGTGTCATCTCCTCCGCGCAGGCCGGAGGACGCGAATCGAACATACTTCCGGACAATGCCGGCTCGAACATACTTCCGGACAATGCCGGCGGAAGTATCCAGCATGCTGGACGCCGGGCGTCGTTTGACGCTTGGCTGCATGGCAAGCGTGCGCCGATCGTCATCGCGATCGTCAGCGCGCTTATCGGCGTGGCCGTGAGCGCCGGACTGATCCTCGCGTTCACGGGCGGACATGGAACCGATACCGTGGTGCGTGACATGGTCAACAGCAAGCAGACGCCGTCGGATGACAATGCCGGCGATTCCACCTACGGCAGCGGAAACAACGGCACGCAGGACAATATGCAGAACCAGTCCGGCACGACGGACACCGATAAGGATTCCACCACGAACTCCGACAGGAACAACGGCAAGGACACCGGGAAGAAGACGGATTCCACAACCGGCGGCACCGGAACGTCCACCGACGGCTCGGACTCGTCCACCAACACCGGAGACGATTCGAACAAGACGGATTCGTCCACGGACTCCACTACGCCATCCGACGGATCGACGTCAGGCACCAACAATTCGGGACAGTCGGGTACGGGGACGACCACCACGCCGAATGGTTCGGCATCCACGAACCAGAATCCGACGCCGAACGGTTCGAATTCCAATGGCACGTCATCCGGCACGTCAGGCAATGGGACGGACACTTCGAAATAGCCTATGAGGCATGCGGCCGGGGCTTTCCTCGACCACGTGCCCGACACGCCGCGAATTGCATGATTCTGCTCTGTGTTGTATCTTATACAAGGTTTGCAGAGCAGACATTGGGGCTATGGCGCAGCTGGTAGCGCATCTCCATGGCATGGAGAGGGTCAGGGGTTCGAATCCCCTTAGCTCCACGATTGGAAGGCTTCCGGAGAGATTCGGGAGCCTTTTTCTTTACCGTTTCCCGTCGGCTTCCGGGCAATCCGCGGATCGGATGCGAAAACCAAGAAAGCGAGAACCATGATCGACGAAGTACTGTTCCTGCGCCACGGACGCACCGCATACAATCTCGCCAGACGGCTGCAAGGACAAATCGACATTCCCCTCGACATCGTCGGACGGTGGCAGGCGGACCAAAGCGCGTACGAACTCGCCAAAACCTACTATTGGGCGAAAGTCGCGCATCTCGCCGAACATAACGACCAGCTCGCGCAACCCGCATACGGCAACGCCCATCTGGCCGACGTCGACGAAATCAACAACGCGCCCGCCGCGGCCCGCCGCATGCTCGTCGTCTCGTCGGATCTGTTCCGCGCGCAGCAGACCGCGCACGCCTTCGCCGACCTCATGGGGCTGGACGTGGAACTCGACCCGCGTCTGCGCGAACGCAGCTTCGGCGAATGGGAGGGCATGACCCGCGAGGAGATCTGCGAGCATTACGCCGACGACTACCATTCCTGGCGCGCCCACACGGGAGGCGAAACCAAGCATGGCGTGGAAAGCCGCATCCATACGGGCCGACGCGGCGCGGAAGCCGTGCGCGACATCGTCGCCAAACACCATGACGAGACAATGCCTACCACATTGCTTCTCGTCGGCCACGGCTCATGGATCGTGGCCACCGTGGCGGTGCTGCTCGACATGGACCCCGACGATCTCAACAACGTCGGCGCGATGCGCAACGCCTTCTGGACGCGCATGACCCCGCACACCGACCCCAGGAACGCGGACCGTCCCACTTGGAAGCTTGAGGAATTCAACCAAGGCCCCGCCATCGCATCATTCGCCGACTGGGAGAACGGTCCCGAATCGTTGCGTGCGTCCGGCATGCCGCTGTGGAAGCCGATCATCCAATAAGCATCCAATACACGGCGCCGAAAACATCATCCAAAGTGAACTCTTGATGAAATCACCGCCGTCCGTACGGCAAATTCTCACGGTGGGACTATCCTTAATGAGGTTGTTTGCCCGACCATGCGGCGAGCCGGGAATCCGGCGATCGTTCCGCATGCGGATCGGGCTTCCGTACAGCGATAGAACGTTGGAAAGCGCGAAAGGCGGGTGAGAGACATGTTGAGAATGTTCAGAACGATTAACGGCCAGGTGGAGCAAATCCAAAAACCGGAGAACGGCTCCTGGTTATGTCTCTCGGCGCCCACCGACGTGGAGCTCGCCAACGTGTCCATGGAAACCGGCATCGACCTGGCCGACCTGCGCGCCCCTCTGGATGACGAGGAACGCTCGCGCGTCGACGTCGAGGACGACTACACGATGATCATCGTGGACATTCCTACCGTGGAGGAACGCGGCGGCCGCGACTGGTACGAGACCATCCCGTTGTCGATCATCATCACCCAGTCCGCCATCATCACCGTCTGCATGCAGGACACGCCCGTGCTGCACCCGTTCATGGAAGGCACCATCCGCGGCTTCAACACATACATGAAGACCCGGTTCATCCTGCAGATCCTGTACCGCAACGCCACCATGTACCTGCGTTACCTGCGCATCATCGACCGCGAAAGCGACAAGCTCGAACTGAAGCTGCGCCACTCCATGCAAAACCGAGAGATCCTCATGCTGCTGGAACTGAGCAAGACATTGGTCTACTTCACCACATCCCTCAAATCGAACGAAATCGTCATGGAGAAGCTGACCACGCTGCCGCGGCTCAAGCAGTATCCGGAGGACGAGGACCTGCTCGACGACGTCATCACGGAAAACAAGCAGGCAATCGAGATGGCCAACATCTACAGCGGCGTTCTCGCCAACATGACCGACGCGTTCGCATCGATCGTGTCGAACAACCTGAACAACGTGATGCGCATCTTCACCATCATCTCCATCACCCTGTCGATTCCGACCCTGATCTTCTCCATGTACGGCATGAACTTCCAGGAAGGCATGCTCGGCATGCCCCTCACGGACAAGCCATGGGGCTTCGCGGTGATCATCGGCATCTCACTGGTCCTTTCGGCGATCGTCACCTGGTTCCTCACCCGGTCGCGCATGTTCAAGTGACGTCCATGATGGGAAAAGCGCGATACGTGGCCGCGGCGGCATGCGCGGCATTACTTGCGGCCGGCGCCGGCGCGTGCGGCACATCGGTTTCCGTGGTGACCGAAGGCGCGGCGCAGGGGCCGACGATCGCGATAGGAGTGGCCGCCGACCAGCCGGGGCTCGGATACCTGCATGGAGGCGAATACTCCGGCTTCGACATCGACGTGGCCAAATACGTGGCGAAAACCCTCGGATACGCGGAAAAGCAGATCGTGTTCAAACAGCTGTCCCCGGCCATGCGAGCCTCCGCGCTCACC
>ERZ506459.1064-NODE-1064-length-3239-cov-3.08323_pt1 | contig 3239 bp, 3 predicted proteins | sample MGYA00513051_ERZ506459 | MGnify/ENA metagenome assembly ERZ506459
CTGCTGGCCGCGTTCTTCCTGCTGCTGGGTCTCGTGGTCGATCTGACGCACCGCGCGCTGGATCCACGGCTGAAGGCCTCCGGCGTCGTTTCGGGGAAGGTGAACGCATGAGCAGATCGAATCCTACGCAAACTCCGAACGCTACGGATGGTGAAGAATCAGCGTCCACAACGCCAGCGGAAGCTACTATGAGCACGACGGGTGCGGTCGTCTCGTCCATCTGGGCCAAGGCGAGCGGCAGATACGCGACGATCGTCATCGGACTATGGCTGCTGACCGCTGCGGTGTCCTTGGTCTGGACGCCGTATTCGCTGCTCGACACCGACGGTTTCAACGCGTGGGCCTCGCCATCCGCCGCGCATCCGTTGGGCACCGATGGTACCGGAGCGGATGTGCTGAGCTGGCTGATGGCCGGCTCCCGCACGAATCTCATGATCGCCGTGCTCACCGTCGTCGTCGCGGCCGCGATCGGACTGCTGTTGGTGGCAGCCATGGTATCGCGTTCCGGTGCGCTCGCGTCCACATCGGTGGTGGTGGCCGACGCGCTGATCTCCATTCCGACGGTGCTTATCGCATTGATTCTTTCCGTGCCGTTCGGCGCGTCCGCCGCGGTGGTCATCGCCGCCTGCGGTTGCGCGTACGGGCTGAACCTGGCACGCATCCTACGGCCCTCCGCACTGCTCGCCGCACGTTCGGCATACGTCGAATCGGCATTATGGTCGGGGGCAAGCTCCGTCCGCGTGTTCTTCACGCATATCGTGCCGAACACGCTGCCGGTATTGTGCGTGCAGTTGTCCATGAGCGCCGGCACCTCGCTGCTGGCGGAGGCGGGACTCACGTATCTGGGCGTCGGCGTCGGAGCCGGCGTGCCCAGTTGGGGGCATTCGCTGTCCACGTCCGTGAAATTCATCAGCATCTATCCCATGGCCGTCCTATGGCCCGGCTTGGTCGTCACGATGGTGGTGGTCGCGTTGAACCTGTTCGGCGACGCGTTGCGCGACGCGCTCGATCCGCTAACCAATCCCGCGTTGAGGGAGGCCGCATGAGCGCCGTCATACGTCATCTGAACATCGCCATCAACGGCAAGCCGATCGTCGATGATGTCGATTTGGACATCGCCGACGGCGAACGTGTCGGCTTGGTCGGCTCGTCCGGTTCCGGCAAATCGATGATCGCCCGCGCCATGATGGGCCTGCTGCCGGCTACCGCACAGGTGACGGGCAGCGTCGAATTGGGTGGTACGCAGATTGTCGGCGCGTCGGACGCAGCGGTCGCCGACCTGCGCGGACGGTACGTGGGCATGGTGTTCCAGAATCCGTCCGCCGCGTTGAATCCGGTGATGACCGTGGCGCAGCAGGTCGGTCTTCCGCTGTACCTGCATTACGATCTGTCGCTCGCCGAACGGTCGGAACGCGTCACAGCGGTGCTTGCCAAGGTCGGCCTCGGCGAGGACGTGCTGGTGAAATACCCGCATGAACTGTCGGGCGGCCAACGGCAGCGTGTCGGCATCGCCACGGCGCTTGTCACTTCGCCGCGGCTGATCATCGCCGACGAGCCGACCACCGCGTTGGATTCGATCACGCAACGGCAGATCGTGGACCTGCTCACGTCGCTGGTGGACGAGTCGGGCGCGTCGATGCTGTTCATCACGCACGATTTCGCGGTGCTGAACAGGGCCACCACACGCTGTTATGTGCTTGAATGCGGGCGGATCGCGGAATCCGGCGATACGGACGCGCTTCTGGACCAACCGCGCACCGACGCGGGACACAGGCTGGTCCGGTCGGCCCGCGCGTTGTCGTTGCACGCAGGGCAGGATGCCGGGCGGGAATCCGTGCGGAATCCCGCGCAAAAGGAGGTGGACCATGACTGACGTGAACGAAGGAATGGTGCTGCGCGGCCGCGGCCTCGACAAATGGTATGGCGCGAAACATGACCGCCGTCAGGCGCTGTTCGGTGTGGATGCGGATGTACGGGCGGGGGAGTGCCTCGCCGTGATCGGCGGCTCCGGGTCGGGCAAGACCACGCTGACCCGCGTGCTGCTGGGGCTCGAATCCGCGGACGGCGGCAGCGTCGAATACTGCGGCGAGCCGGTCCGTGGCGACGTGGCGCACAGTCTGCGCCTGCAGTCCGGATTGGTGTTCCAAAGCCCGTTCGATTCGTTGGATCCGCGATGGCGCATCGGCCGATCCATAGGCGAGCCATTGCGAATGCATCATCCGGATTGGCCACGGGAACGCGTCGCGGAACGTGTGACCGAAGTGCTGGAAATGGTGAGCCTCGATCCGGGAACGTTCGTCAACCGTTTCCCTGTCGACCTGTCCGGAGGGCAGGCGCAGCGCGCCGCGATCGCCCGCGCCATCGTGGACAAGCCGAAGATGTTGCTCGCCGACGAGCCGATGAGCGCCATCGACGTGGCTGCAAGGGTCCGGATCCTCGACGCGTTCGTCGCGATTCGCGAATCGCAGCCCGATATGGCGATCATCATGGTGTCCCACGATCTGGGCGTGGTGCAGCACATCGCGGACCGCATTCTGGTCCTGCACGACGGGCGCGCGGTCGAAGTCGGCCCGACGGACCAGGTGCTGGGCCATCCGCAGGACGAGTACACCAAGCGATTGGTGCAGGCCGCCTCGCTGTAGGTGTCGCTCCGCATGCCTCATTCGTGCGCGCCATACCGTCTCGCATATTCGTGGTGCGTCTCTTTTCTATAACGATTTGACCGATTGCGTGTCGGTCGATATTGTTGGTTACATGGTTAGTTAGTTATGTAACTAACCATGTAACCAACAGGATGGATGGTCCGGCATGACCGGATGTTCATGATCGGGGGACTGCGATGACGCATGGAACATATCAAAGCCACGGGATGCAACGGCCACGGCGAATCGTGACAATACTGACGGTTCTTGCTTTGAACATATCGTTGGGCGCGTGCGGCACGGCAGGAGATCGGAAGCAAGAGCAGTCGTCACGGGGCCAGGCGTCCGCCATCAGCGGCGATGCGGACGCCAACGCCGCGGACGCGTCGTATCGGGACGAAATCGCAAAAATCAAGAACTCCGGTAGCACTGAAGCCGCCCAGATTCTCGAGGACGGCAAAATCACGGAAGAGGAGTTGGTCCAGCTCGGTTCCAGCTACGCGCAATGCCTGACCTCGAAAGGCATCACAGTGGACACCGGCGAGGTGCGATACCCCGGTGGGTCGATCAGCCCGTCCTACGGAGACGACGCGCTTG
>ERZ506459.1152-NODE-1152-length-2996-cov-4.28494_pt1 | contig 2996 bp, 3 predicted proteins | sample MGYA00513051_ERZ506459 | MGnify/ENA metagenome assembly ERZ506459
ATTCTATGGCATTCCAGTGCAGATAGTCATACCATTACCTGAACCATTAGGTGCCAAGTAATAATCTTTAGCCATAGCTCCGTGCGAAGCTAAAAGGCACAACGCTACAAGCGCTACCTTTGTCTTTGTTTTAGTTTTCATTTTCACTGTTTTGTTTTTAGTGTTTGTTTTTTGTAGTTTATATTTGTTTTTTTAAAACATTAGTTATGTGTGAATCTATTTTTGGTTTGTTTTTAGTGTCTTGAGTTTTTGATGCTACAAAAGTAATATTATCATCCGAAAAAGCCATGATTTTCTTTGACAATTAAACATGTTTAACCTTAGGGACGGTAATACCCCCCCAGTTTCACATGTGGTTCAAGTACGGGCTTTGTCTCAAGTCGCATTGTGGGGTAAGGGGATATTGTAGGCAGAAGTGGGTATTTCGGCCTCAATTTATCTGATAATTCAGTAATGAGAGGACGTGTACACGCAAGAAGGACGTTGAAGGGCTTTAGTTGCGGATTTGAGGAGCTTTATTTGTAACTTAGCGTTTTTAATTTGCTAAGTTACAAATAAAAAATAGTATGCCAAAGTCTTTATATAAAATAATTATCCCCAAACCTCCTTGGTAATTGGGTATTATTGTGATAGGCGACTCTCAATTTATTAATCTTTATTCTTGAGCTTCATTTATTGTTCTTTGCTGATCGTTAATCCACTTGGTTATTGTCTCCAGCACTTCAGGTGCAATGGTTTCTTCTATTTGCTGATATTCCACAACGCTGCCAGTTGAGCAATGCTGGAACAGATGGTTTACACCATCAATCTTCTTTATAGTGTGCTTGCAGTTGGAGAGTCCAGTTTCAAGTATAGTTGTATTGGCGGCGCAGTCCACTTGAGTGTCTTTTGTGCCGTTGAGTGCCAACACAGGGCATTTAATATTGGACAACTGCTTGCTGGCATCTACATTTATAAAATGGCGTATGTATGGCGAGTTTGCTTGTTCTAATGATCTCTTTAGGACAGGTTTTAGGTTGTCTGGCACTCCATCGATGGTTATCTCACTTGTCTTCTTGCCATTGGCAATCTCGTCGAGAATATTTGATATGTTATTGCAGTAGGAATCCACCATCTCCTTAGGCAGGCCTAAGGATGACATTGCCTGGCGGTTCTGCATCACGAGAGTTTCTTTACCAGATATAGCCATGCCAGCGAGCGACACAATGAAGTCGGCTTTGCCTTCAGCGGCAAGCATCATGGCTATTGTGCCTCCCTCGCTATGTCCGAGTATTCCAACCTTATTGAAGCGCTTGCGCAATAATGGTAAGGCAGATGCGGCATCTTGGAGGAAGTCGGCTGTTGTGAATTGACCGAAATCAATATTCTTATCATTCCATCCACGATCGTCATAACGTAAGGAAGCAATGCCTTGACGGGCTAATGCATCTGCAATTACGGCAAAGGGTTTATGGTAAAACCATTCTTCGTCGCGGTTCTGCTGTCCGCTACCAGTAACCATCAGCACTACGGGAGTCTGCTTAGAATAGTTTTGTGGTAGGGTGAGAGTACCGTTGAAAGTATATCCTGCATTTGTGAAGCTTATGTTCTCTTCCTTATATGGAAATGGAGCAACCGGAGTTTGCGGACGTTTAACTACAAGTTTGCCGGGCTTTAGTGTAAGAGGGATGTGGAAACCATTTTGGGTGTATGTACCTATAATTTCGTCATTCTCCATCTTTCCCTCAAATGTGGCTCCAATCATGGCAATCGAAACTTTTATTGTACCATCGTTCTTAATGGTCTTCTCAGCTGGTGTTCCTTTAGCACCTTGCAAAGGCGAATCCATGGTGCAACCTTCGTTAGAGAAGTTGAATACTAAAGGCAATTTAGTTCCCATTATGTTTAGTTCGCCGTTCCATGCTCCTTCCTGTGCATGGGCTGCAAGTGAGGCAAGCGCAATAAACACTGTTGTGATGATTCTTGTAGCTTTCATAATTGTATTTATTAATTGTATGTATTAATGGATTTTACTTTTTCAGTGCCCTCCCTGGGCTAAGAACTTCTTCCCTTTCAGGCCGTACTTGAACCACAAGCGAAACTTGAGTCATGTTATTCGAAAATTTCCGATTATTCCTCTTGCTTCTTCACCCAAACCTTGTGAGAGCCTCTTCCTTTTGCAGTGATAGGAGAAGAAGGGTCATCTGTCAACGTTTTCAATTCCATGGAGGCGGCAGTCCGGCTTAGATGATTGATGGCCGCATAATCGGTGAGGGTGATGAAACCGTTTTCATGGATCTCTTCCAAGGCACGACTGACACGCTCTTCTTTGGAGTACAGCTCGCGTTTGATAACTTTTACACCACTCATATCACGTTCCAGATCGGAGTTGACAAGTAGTCTTACTTCCTTTATCAACTCGGGCGATGTCTTGAAATTAATATTCTTTACTCCCACTGTACGATACGCCATCTTGTCATCGTCATGCTGCATCTCGGTAGTTTTTTCGTCTTCGAACCCCAGGGACAACGAAAAGGTTCCCAATCCATCCAGGTTGACATTGTACCCCATAGCCAACATACGGGCCAATATGTTACACATATCCGTTAAAGCAGCCTCTATCGCGCTCGTTGGTAATGCGTTGTTATACCACTTCATCTTCTTTATAAACTCTTCTGTAGACAGGGTCCGATAGGTCACCATTTTAGGATAAACCTTGCGTGTGCCGGTCTTATCCATGTCTGCCATTTCTACTAATTTGTACTTTGCCATAGTTATATTAAGTTTTTTATTATTAGGAAATGATTGTCTGTCACCCAAGATATTGTTGCCAAACACCTCATAAATCTCCGTTCAAAGGCTTTGAACGGACATTCAAAGGCTCTGAACGGACATTCAAAGGCTCTGAACGGACATTCAAAGGCTCTGAACGGAGATTTATCAAGTGCAAACAGGGCGGACGCATCAAAATGCGTTCGCCTCCAAAAGTTTTGACAGGTAATTTTCGTCCCAGCCAG
>ERZ506459.1196-NODE-1196-length-2861-cov-8.54918_pt1 | contig 2861 bp, 4 predicted proteins | sample MGYA00513051_ERZ506459 | MGnify/ENA metagenome assembly ERZ506459
TCCGTTCAAAGCGTCGATAGCTCTGAACGAATGATTGTGATGTTATGTGCATATTTAAATTCATTTCCGTATAGGATTTTTATATTTTTACTTTTTATTTGTCTAATTCGGGTGCAAAGATACAAAAATAGTGCGAAATCTTTTTGCGTAGCAGCAAAAAAATGGTATAAACATGCGGATTTTAACCAAAATTAGCAGTTCTGATAGTGATAATCGGCTGATTTTCTCTGATAATGCTTCGCCCCACGCCATGAAGAGCGCTACTGGAGTTCCACCTGATAGACTTTGCATTTATGTCAGCAAAGCATGACGTAAGTGCAAAGTCCCTCAGTCGGAAGGTGCCCACGAAACGACATCCGGTTGCTTACAAACTGAGTAGGTGGGACGCAAGCGATTCCCACTTAATCAGTTTGACACTACTGCATGTCCATTCGTCGAGAAGGGCACTGGCTCACAGCATCAACCTTCATTTTCCCTCCCTTCCACCTTATTATAATATCCAGGTCTTCCTCTTTATAAGCATTCTGTCTTTCCTTATAAATCTTTCGGCTTTCCTTCATTATAATCTTCGCCCACACCATAGTCCAGTAAGCATGAACAGTTAGCCAGGGTGTTGTTCTTTCGCAGGCCGATTTTATCGACTTACGAAGGAACAACACGTTGGCTTTTAAAACTGTTGATACTTGCTTGGCCTATTCCCACCCAGCTTTTCTATCCCTGCAGTCATTCCCTGTTATACTTTTTCTTCTTACTGAAACCAGAAGGCTTTGATTCCTTATCGTCTTTGGGATTTCGGGATTCTTTTTCTGCAAAGTTATCGCGTATTTGGCAAATAGCAAGTCGTGATTCGGTAACAATCTTCCTTTTCCATGTAACATGCAAAAGAGTATTCTTCCCATCAGACTTGCCTTATTGCCTTGTACGCACTTTGAAAAGCAGAAAAAGCTTCCCGATCCCAAGTCCGAAAGGACTTAACGAAAGGGAGAAAAATTTTAGAGACTATGGCAAAAGATTTCAACAACCGCCTGATTACTCCAGAATTGGAGAAGGCAATGCAGGACTATCCGCTCTATTCCCAGGATAGCAAGAAGAAGGATGCAGTTTGCATCGCAGTGTTTTTCATCGGCAATGCTCGCTGGTACATTTTTGAAGGACAGCGAGAGAATGATGATTTTGTGCTCTTTGGCATCGTTGTAGGTCTGGCTGAGACTGAATACAGCTATATTTCTGCCAATGAAATGGCAAGTGTGGAGTTGGATGCAACCAAGTTCGGACTCGGCAAGGTCAGAGTGGAGCAGAGAAAGCCATTCCAGCCATGTCTGCTTTCTGAAATCATCGACAGAGTGTTGCAGTCTTTCCTCAGCAGACTTTACGATTGAAAACATTTCTCGAAGCTTACGAGCATGGCATCAGTAATTTTATTTCGGGATTCGCCATCGGTATTGACCTGATGGCAGCCCAGATTGTGCAGTCTCTGAAACCTTCCTGCCCAGGAATGACGCTTACCGCAGCCATTCCTTTCAGAGGTCAGGCAGATAGGTTCAAGCCCAGCGACAGGATGGTTTATGATGGATTGATGGCTTCTGCAGATGAGGTGATCATCCTTTCAGAATACTATTGCACCCGATGTTTCCTTGACCGAGACGAGTTCATGGTTGAGAATGCGTCCCTTCTTATTGCTTTCTATGATGGGAGAGAGAAGGGTGGAACCTACTACACTTTCAAGAAAGCCAACTGTTTGGGCGTTCCGGTTGTGAATACATATTGAATAACTCGCTAAATATCAAGCTTATGAATGAATTTGTTGACATCATCGTTATCTACATCGTTCTCCGTGCCATCCTCGCCTTCCTGGGCGCATGGTGGCATGGAGACGGACGCAACGATTTCAGACGAGACCGATAAAAGGATCGGTCTCAATTTTTGTGTACTATTTCTCAATGACCTATACGAGCATCATTGCTACAGAAAGTATAGTGACAAACTGGATGAATCTTCGGAAGGCTTTTTCTGGGAAGAGTTTTACCATACGGATTCCGAGCAAGGCTCCGATTCCTATTACCGGGAGCATCAGGAGGTTCAGCGAAAACGAGCCCCAGTTGATGTTGTCCCAGGCAAAGATTTGGAAAGGAACTTTCAGCAGATTGACAACGAGAAAGAACCAGGCGTTAATGCCGATGTATTCCATCTTCTCCTTGCGCATCGAGAGCAGATAAACAGACATTACTGGTCCGGCAGCATTGCCAATCATCGTGGTGAAACCGCCGAACAGACCGAAGAGGGCAGAATACCACCATTTATGCATCCATCTGTTTTCCTTGCCGAATATTTCGCTCCAAATCATCACCGCCATCGCCAGGGCGAGCGTCCAACCCATCAGTTGGCGGAATCCCTGTGCCGGGACGAACTTGTCAACAAAAAGTGCTACGAGAAATCCTAATAATGCTGTTGGCAAGAGCTTAGCTACTACCTTCCAGTCGGCTATGCGCTTGTAGTAAGCCACAGCCATGATGTCGGCCATGCAGAGCATTGGCAGAATTACACCAGGTGATTCCTTGGCTCCGAAAGCCATTGCCATGTAGGGCACGATGAGGAGCATCATTCCCTGAACACCGGTTTTTGACATTCCTATGCACAATGCAGCAGTGCCAGGATTGACCATTGAAATACGGATAAAGTTTCTGACATTTTCTCTCTTCTTTATATTTGTTTCTATTCTATTTTTTATTTGTGGGTGCAAAATTACGTCTAATCCCGCACAATATTATCCATTATATTTGCGTTATCATAGTGGATATTTGCGCATACGCAGATAAATGGAGATTATGCCTATATTAGAACGAAAGATTGCGCACAAAATG
>ERZ506459.1225-NODE-1225-length-2786-cov-4.84108_pt1 | contig 2786 bp, 2 predicted proteins | sample MGYA00513051_ERZ506459 | MGnify/ENA metagenome assembly ERZ506459
TAAAGAGCGTTCACCTTTCGGACTTTTGCTGCACCAAGGGTTCACCGTTTGACGCCATTTGTGACATCTCCGTGAATACCTGTGAAGGGTGGGTTCACGCCCCGAAACCCGTCTGCTTATCGGACTTCCGACGCTGATGTGAAGGGTGAACCCTCGTTTCTTGCTTTCACACGCATACGCGAAAGAAATTAAATAAAGAAAGAAATTTAACTATATGGGTAATGCCATAAAACATATATAAAAGAATGAATATATTAAAAAAGGCGTTCACAACGTCACGCGATGGTTTCATGCCATCTGTCTTCTCTCAGCTCGACTCTAAGATGAGCCGCCCACTAAGCTGCCGTCAGGAGCTGGAGGATCTGATTTTGCGCAACCACGAACTGGCTGCCATCACTGAGTCGTATCGAAAGGCCCTGGCCGTGAGTAAGCAACTTGCCGACAGCAAAGTAAAACCTCTGTCGACTGGCATCTGTTTCGCCGCACAGTTGGACGGCAGGGGCAGACTGCTGGAAAACGTGATGGGCGAAGTGGGATGCCTGGGACTCGACTACGACCATTTGTCCTCTGAGACCATGGGGATTCTCTTCGAACTCATCAGACATTCTCCACACGTCCTCATCGCCTACCGCACCATCAGCGGCAATGGGCTGCGCATCATCGTGGGCTATCAGCGACCTGAGGGATGCGAACTGTCATTCGTGGAACTGCACCAGGCGATGCTGCAGAAGGCGATGGCGCTGTTCGACTCCCTGCTGGGCATCAAGGCCGACCGGCAGTGCATGGACTTCCTACGGCTGTCGGGACTCGCCCACGACGAACAGGCCTTCTTCAACTGGGATGCCGAACCGATAGTCCTCACCGACAAGGAACTGGCTAAGTTCACCTCCTCGCTGCTGCGCAAGAAGAACAGCAAGAAGCAGGCTGCTGAGCGCTCCAAGGCGACTAAGGGAAGCAAAGCCAATGGCATCAAACTGTCGGCGGAGAAACCTACCATGGAGGAGGTGAAGATACATGTTCTGGAAACGCTCCACAACTGGGGGCTCGTCTTCGAACCGCACCGCCACAACGAGTATGTGATGTACTTCGGAAGCATCTGCAACCGCTATGGCATCGAATTCAGGGAGGCTCTCGACTATGCCGAAGCTCATTTCTCTCACGAATATCCCGACACGGCTGCCGTCATCAAGTCGTGCTACAAGAAGACGGAGCGGTTCGGCTCCTGGCACTATTTCAGAGAGGGCGAGTCGTTTCGTGGGCAAACTTCCGTGAAGTATATCAAGCAGTGGCTCTCGATGAGATACCAGATACAGCGCAACATGGTGACCGGCAGGCACGAGATAATGAGCCGCATGGCGGGAAATCCTAAGTTCCTGAAGTGGGTGAACCTGGATGACAACATCCTCAACTCGATCTGGGTGAAGATGGAGGAAGAGGGCATGAACATCAACATGCAGAAGCTCATCTCTGTCATACACAGCGATTTTGCCGTGCAGTGCGACCCTGTGGAGGACTACCTCCGGTCGCTGCCACCATGGGACGGCAAACGCGACTACATCGGCGAACTGGCTGACCGCATACGCATCATCCCTCATCAGGGCTACCACCACGACCAGGCCACCTTCAAGAAATACTTCTGCAAGTGGATCGTGGCGATGGTGGTGGGATGGGTCACTCCGGAGGTGGTCAACCAGGTGATGCTCATCCTGGTGGGAAAGGGCGGCATCTACAAGAGCACGTTCTTCAACTACCTGTTGCCGCCGCAGCTCCGCGACTACTACCTCAACGAGTCGGCGGCGATATACACCGACAAGGACTTCATGGAGGCTTTCTCATGCAAGATTCTGATGTGCCTCGACGAGTTCGACACCGCTTTCGGCAAGAACCTCAATGCCTTCAAGAGCAACATGACCAAACTGCATTTCTCCATCCGAAGGCCCTACGACCGATTCCGCAGCGACCTGGACCATCGTGCCACAGTAGCAGGGACCACCAACAACCAGCAGATCATCACCGACCCGGAGAACCGACGCTACTCGCCCTGGATTGCGGAGAGCATCGTGAGCCCCAGAGACGAGCCGTTGGACTATGTGGGCATCTACTCTCAGTGTGTGGCTCTTGGCAAGGAGGTGAAGGAGCGAAAGATGCGTGGCGAGGAAGGATGGGTGTATTGGCTCACACAGGAGGACATCGCCGAGATGCAACAGCACAACTTGCTCTTCATGGTGCCCAACTATGCTGAGGAGCAAATCAAGCGTTTCTATCGTGTTCCGACTCCCGACACGTCTGAGCGGTTTATCAAGTTCCGCTATACTGCTGAGATTGTGGAGCGCATCTGCACCAACCCTGTCATGCGGAAGAACTTTGAATACCAGAGCATCGGCAGCATCATGTCAAGGCTGGGATTCCCCAAGGCTCATCGCCGCAAGGGCAACGGATGGTTTGTCGTCGAGAAGGAGGGGGCCGAGATCAACAGCGAAGCCTTCTATTGCGCTAGCGACAAGATGGAACAGGACGCCAGCCAATGACTTACAGAGATTTACCGGTAAGTCACTGAGCTTTCTCTGTGACTTACTGAGACATGACAAACATTATATTGCTAACGAAGAAATTAAACATCTATCATGAAGAAAGACTACATCAGCAAGCACGACCTCGCCCACGAATTTTTCCCTGACGCCGAGCGCCACGTGGCTGTCAACCACCTGATGCGCTGGATCAACCGCTGCCCTCCCCTCGTAGAGAAGATCGGAAGAGCGTCGTGTAGGGAAAGAGTGTAGATCTCG
>ERZ506459.1540-NODE-1540-length-2185-cov-4.14695_pt1 | contig 2185 bp, 3 predicted proteins | sample MGYA00513051_ERZ506459 | MGnify/ENA metagenome assembly ERZ506459
GCTTTTCCGTTGTCAGAGTGCCGGTCTGTGTTCCGGTTTCCGAACCGGTTGCGTCCAGCGACAGCACCGGTGCCGTATAATCCCCCAGCGAAACCGCAATACATACCGCCAGAACCGCTGTAGGCAAAAAGCCCAGAACCGGCAGAATTTTCTTGGGATTCTCCCATTTTTTCATCTTGTTTCAACCTCCTGATTTGTTTCGATTAGCAGTTAGTTTACTCTAATTAGTCTAGCATAACCAGGCGAAAAAATCAAGGAAAATTCTATGTATAAACTTTTGGGAATCCTGTGAATTCCCCGAAAACAGCACAAAAAACGGCTTGCGTTTTGAACTGACCCCAAAAAGTTAGACAAAGATTCAAAAGAAAATCTATGCAAAGCGACTAAGAGGAATCTTGGTCGCTTTTGCTATGCAGCTTTCTGTCTGAAATCTATAGGAGATAGACCATTCAGCTTAAGCTTGATGCGTTTGTTGTTGTACCATTCTATGTATTCATGAAGCTCTTCAATGAAATGCTCGACAGAATGAAATTCCTGCAAATAGAGAAGCTCCGTTTTCAGCAAACTGAAAAAGTTCTCGGCACAGGCATTGTCAAGACAATTCCCCTTTCGGGACATGCTCTGTTTGACGCCTTTCTCTTTCAGCATTTTTTGATAGTGCTTATGCTGATACTGCCATCCTTGATCGGAATGAAGAATCAGATTTGTATTGTCCGGTATTTTTGAAAACGCTTTCTCAAGCATATCTGTTACCTGGTTCAAATTCGGATGACGGCTTAAATTGTATGAGATCACTTCGCCATTATATAAATCAATGATGGGTGACAGATACAGCTTAATTCCAAACAACGCAAATTCAGTAACGTCAGTTACCCACTTCTGATTTGGCTTATCTGCTTTGAAATCCCGTTCCAAAAGATTCGGTGCGATTCTGCCGACATCACCCTTGTATGAGTTGTACTTGTGCATACGAACACGGCAAAATATACCCATTTTACGCATCAGTTTCTGTACTGTCTTGTGATTGACAACAAACTTCTTCTTCAATTCTTTGGTGATTCTCCGATATCCATAACGACCTTTGCTTTCATCGTAAATGCGGCGTATTTCAGTTTTGATTTCAGCATATCGATCCGGCTTTGGATGATCAAATTGCTTACTGTAATAGTAGTAGGTACTGCGGGGAATATCAGCAATCTCAATGAGCAGCCCTATCTTATGTTCATGCCTCAGTTCCCATATCACTTGTGCTTTTTCTCTTGCCGTACCCTCTCGGCAACCAAGGCATTCAATTTTTTTAAGTACGCATTCTCCGCACGAAGGCGCTGTACTTCTGCAATCAGATCTTCTTCTACTTCTTTCTTGATTTTCGGAGACCGCCCTGTGGATTTCCTTCCTCTGCGTTCTACGTAAAGTCCCTCCGCTCCTTCCTCAAGATAGATTCGTTCCCAGGCTGTTACTCTACTATTCGGTATGTCAAATTGACGTGCAGTTTCACGATAGCTTAACTTTTCTCTGTGCATTGTTTCCACTACTTTGATTTTGAATTCCGGCGTGTATCTTTTGTTCGGCTGTCCTTTTGGCATAAAAATGCCCCCTTTCGTTAGACTTTTTAATTGGTATATTTCTATTATACCATATTGTCTAACAAAAGGGGAGCATTTCATTTCAGGTATGCCCTCGGTTTTTTATTATATCACACTACGCGAAAAATGTCAAACGATAGTTTTCAACAAAAAAGCCCTTGACAAACAGGGCGTTCTGGCGTATAATAAAGATAGAAAGAGCATACCAGTAGACGGTCTGCTCCCACTGCTTGAGTTAAGATTTAACCGCCGCGAGTTGGTAGCTGGGGCGGTTATTTCTTTTTCTTGCCGTGGTGATTCTGATTTTACTATTTTTATGATTATAGTAAATGTACAAGATCACGCTGATCAAATCCAGCAGAAAGCTGCCGATCTTCAGCAAATCACCAAAGGTGACATATTGATCCATCATACCGATCACCTCCCATCTGTTCCAATGAGCAGTGGGAGCAAAAATCAGAAAAAGACTTGACCGCCTACCGTTTCAGGTATGCCCTCGGCTTTTTATTATATCACACTACGCGAAAAATGTCAAACCATAGTTTCCGTTGTTTTTGCAAGAATAAGTATAGGTTATCCGCAGATCGGAAGAGCGTCGT
>ERZ506459.2242-NODE-2242-length-1565-cov-2.01457_pt1 | contig 1565 bp, 1 predicted proteins | sample MGYA00513051_ERZ506459 | MGnify/ENA metagenome assembly ERZ506459
GAAAGCGAACGAAATACTGCACTCATTCATATCAACTAATTTTGAATACCTACTTAATGAAAAGAGGGAGCATCAACATTGATACTCCCTCTTTTCATTTATGCACAACGATAATTTGCGTTTTCGTTGTTTAATTCATTACTTCAACTTGCTCACAGCCTCCTTAATACGACGCAATGCCTCAACAATGTTTTCATCGCTGGTAGCATAGCTCATGCGGAAACATTCAGGTGAGCCAAAGGCTGCACCACCTACTGTAGCAACATGACCTACTTCGAGCAAATAGATAGCAAAGTCCATAGAGTCCTTAATAACTCGCTGTCCATCGGTCTTACCAAAATAGTAGCTACACTTAGGGAAGAGGTAGAAAGCACCATGCGGATCGTTTACCTCAAAACCTGGAACTTCCTTGGCTAACTTAACAATTAAGTTCTTGCGACGTTCAAAAGCTTGGCGCATCTCTTCAACACACTCTTGCGGACCAGCAAAAGCCTCGGTTGCTGCTACTTGACTTACGGAACAAGGGCCACTTGTGTATTGTCCTTGTAACTTGCTGCAAGCCTTGGCTATTTCAAGTGGTGCTGCAAGGAAACCAATACGCCAACCAGTCATGGCATAAGCTTTTGACACACCATTAATAACCACAGTGCGATCTTTTAAGCCTTCGCATGCTGCAATTGAAGCATGTTCACCTACATAGTTAATGTGTTCGTAAATTTCGTCACTAATGATGTAAACACCTTCATGTTTACGCAGCACTTCGGCCAAAGCCTCCAACTCAGCCTTGCTGTAAACTGAACCTGTAGGGTTACTTGGTGAGCAAAGAATAATGGCACGTGTTTTAGGGGTAATGGCAGCCTCAAGTTGTGCTGGAGTAATCTTAAAATCTTGTTCAATTTTAGCTTCAACAAACACATGCTTGCCATCAGCCATCAACACCATTTGTGGATAGCTGACCCAATAAGGTGCAGGTATGATAACCTCTTCGCCTGGTGAAACCAAAGCCATTACGGCATTGCACACACACTGTTTGGCACCATTTGACACCACAATTTGCTCAGGAGCATAAGTGAGTCCGTTTTCATTTTGCAACTTAGCACATATGGCTTTACGCAATGCAGGGTAACCTGCCACAGGTGAATAGCGCGAATAGTTCTCATCAACGGCCTTCTTAGCAGCCTCTTTTATATGATCGGGGGTGTTAAAGTCGGGTTCTCCCACTGAAAGGTTGATAATGTCAACGCCTTGTGCCTTGAGTTCTGCACTCTTTTGCGACATGGCAAGTGTGGCTGAAGGAGCCAAACGGTTTACAAGTGATGAAAGCATTTGTATAAATGGATTTAATGTAACAAAGGCAACACGTACTTTAAAATGGGGGTACAGAATGCCACCCTGTTACTGATTAAAACAATATTACTATGAAAATATAGCAACAAAGGGTGTCGAGAGAAACGCAGCATACATTATAGGAATATGATGCAAGCAATTTCTCTCGTCACCCTTATTACTTTTTATGATCGTCTGGTGCCAAATATGCGAAGCAGATAAAGGAACAAGTTTACTAA
>ERZ506459.2468-NODE-2468-length-1468-cov-1.96815_pt1 | contig 1468 bp, 1 predicted proteins | sample MGYA00513051_ERZ506459 | MGnify/ENA metagenome assembly ERZ506459
CACTGCTACACATAGCGAAACTGCCGATAACCCCGTTCTGATTACCTTGTCTGGTGATGCCTTCACTGGTGATGTTAGCACTGGTGCTTTGACTTCTCAGATTATCAACCACCGCGGCACTACCCTGCCCGGCACCGGCGGCATCGGCACCACCATCTTCTTCGTTGTTGGCGGCGGCCTGATGGTTGCTGCAGCCATCCTGCTCATTACCAAAAAGCGCATGGAGAACCGCTAAGCTCTCCTTTTCCCCGGCACAGAGCGGGGCCGCAAGGCCCCCTGCTCTGATCCTGAAACTATAACGTTAGGGAGTAGCCCATGAAAAAGAACAAAAGCACCATTATACTGATCCTCGTCTTTTTCGTGGGTCTATCCGTGATGTTATACCCCACCATCAGCGATTACGTCAACCAGCGCAACCAGTCCCGCGCGGTGGCAAGCTACGCGCAGGACGTGGACAACATGACCGATGCGGATTACAGCGCCTACTTTGACGCCGCCGATGCCTTTAATGCACAGGTGGCCGCCAACGAAAACGCCCTTTACCGCCCGGATCAGCTTACCGGCTACAACGAAACGCTGGATATTACCGGCACGGGCATTATGGGTTACATCACCATCTCCAAAATCGGCGTGGAGCTGCCCATCTACCACGGCACCAGCGACAGCGTGCTGCAGATCGCCGCAGGCCACTTAGAGGGCACCAGCCTGCCGGTGGGCGGCGCGTCCACCCACGCGGTCATCTCGGCACACCGCGGCCTGCCCAGCGCAAAGCTGTTTACCAACCTCGACCAGCTGGAAGTGGGCGATACCTTTACCATCACCGTGCTGGACCGGGTGCTCACCTACGAGGTGGACAAAATTTCCATCGTGCTGCCCACCGAGACCGACGAGCTGAAGATCGCCGAAGGCAAGGACTACGTTACCCTGATGACCTGCACCCCCTACGGCATCAACACCCACCGCCTGCTGGTGCGCGGACGCCGCATTGAAACGCCGGACAAGCTCAAGCACATCCGTGTAACAGCCGATGCCATCAAGATCGAACCGATCATCACAGCTCCCATCATGGCACTGCCCCTGCTGCTGGTGCTGCTGCTCTGGCTGCTGTTCTCCAACCGCAAACGCAAATCTACAAGAGGTGAAAGAAATGAAACGCACTGATCTCAAAAAGCACGCTGCGGCCCTGCTTTTGGTGCTGTGCCTTCTGGTAACAAGTGCGCTGCCTGCCCTTGCCACCAGCGCAAACATCAAGCTGGTGGACAGCAGCGGCAATCCCACTACCGGCACCATCCGCTTTACGCTGTACGACAGCGCCAACGACAAGGCGCTGAGCGGCGGCAAGCTCACTTTGTACCGTGTGGCCGAGGTAAAGCGCCAAAACGGCAACCTGAGCTACGAATACTGCGGCGATTTCTACGGCTGCGGCATTGCGCTGGGTGATTTGACCGACAGCACCCTTGCGGCCCAG
>ERZ506459.2789-NODE-2789-length-1346-cov-2.36871_pt1 | contig 1346 bp, 1 predicted proteins | sample MGYA00513051_ERZ506459 | MGnify/ENA metagenome assembly ERZ506459
AAATGAGCCAGTCAGTAGCTCTATGATGGCGGTCCACAAGGTAAGCCTTGATGATATGAGCGTTATTGCCTCCGCTATGCTGACCAGTGTTGTTGCGTAGGTAAGTATAGCGGTGCCGGCGAGCCACAGAGGATTCCACAGAGTTCGGATTTTGCGCGTCAACAGCAGGGCCGCGAAGGGGATGAGTATGCAACCGGGGATGGCGAGTATCACATACGCAAAATAGGTAAATAAACCAATAGCGGTATACAGCACGCATATTGCAGCAAACACAATCGCGTATATCACGGCCGCTATCACTGGATTCCGCATGAGTGGGTTCTTCTGGTCCGGTGAGTTCTGCGCGAACGTCACCTGTACATCCGGGTCGTGCCCGGCCGAATCGTGTTTGTCTGTGGCCATGCAGCCGCTGTTCTTGCTGTCATTCCCGTCGTTCCCTGCCATGATGCCCCTTGTATGTTTTCAATGTATCTGTTCCGCAATGTCTGTGCATGAATTTCGCCTTTACCGTTGCCCGGCGCCGGTTCTTTGTTACCGATTGCGGCTGTTGTGGTATGCGCGGCAGATCAAGCCAAGGATGTAGAAGATGGTCGGAATTGTATACCCGCCCATGAAAAGCTGGAACGATAGTATGTCTGCAAATGAGTTGGTCAGTATTTTTACTATGCTAAGCCATAGGGTGGCTTTGGGAGGTATGAGCATTAGCAAGGCTGCCATGCTTACTAGTGTCATCGCGTAGGTGAGCGCGGTGGTGCCGGCAAGCCACAAGAGATTCCATGAGGCGTTGATTTTTCGTGTCAGTAGCAGGGCTATGAAGGGAACGATTGCATAGCCGGGAAGTATTATCAGTAAAAATCCCCAACAGGCGGATAAGATGCTGCTATACAGTGCGCATGTCATGGTAAACACGCCTGCATATATAATGGCTGCCGACACCGGGTGTGGTGCATGTGCGTTGTCCTGTTTCGGTAGTTCGAGTCCGGCTATACACTCGCTGTCGCTCTTACTGGGTTCTGGCATGATGTTCTTCCCGTGTGAACAATCCGGCTGTTTTGTGATGTGTCTGTGCATGGCCTGATGTTTACCGTCGCCCAACGCCGGGCCTTTCCGCTACGTCGACCACGCCGTCCAGATATCCGTAACGCCCGTCAGTCTGGTCTTTGGTGAAGGTGATGACGTTGACGTTTCCGCTGAAATCCAGTTCGCCGATATGATCGGTGTTTTCCAATATGATGATCTGCTGGTTTGCCGCCTGCAGTTTAAGATGCTCGAACAGGCCGCTTCTTAGAGAACCGTTCGCTGTGTACGCGCCTTCGTCGAAGCCCAGCAACGGGGTATCGATGAGC
>ERZ506459.3348-NODE-3348-length-1206-cov-1.94526_pt1 | contig 1206 bp, 1 predicted proteins | sample MGYA00513051_ERZ506459 | MGnify/ENA metagenome assembly ERZ506459
AGGATGCCCGTATTCCATTTTTGGAAGTGGCACGCGCTTGCAATGTGAGCGGTGCAGCTATTCATCAGCGTGTGGCTAAGCTATCAAACCTAGGCATTATCAAGGGTTCACAGTTTATCATCGATCCTGAGAAGATCGGTTATGAGACTTGTGCCTACATGGGTTTGTTCCTGAAGGAACCGGAGAAGTTCGACCAGGTAGTGGAAGAGCTGAAGAAGATTCCTGAGGTAGTGGAGTGTCATTATACCACGGGTGGTTTTGATATGTTCATCAAGATTTATGCCATCAACAACCATCATCTGTTGGAGATTATCCATGACAAGTTGCAGCCTCTGGGCTTGTCTCGCAGCGAGACCATCATCTCTTTCAATGCTGCCATCAATCGCCAGTTGTCTATGAAGGACCTCAAGACGATGGCTCCTGAAGAGGAGAATGAGGAGGAAGAGGGCGAGGCTTCTGCAGAATAAAGAGATTTTCTGCAGATTCTTTAAAGCTTTTGCCCTTTCAGGGCGTGTGGGCTTACTTGCGAAAATAGAAGTTACTTTTTAAAATAGGTGAGGAATGAGAACGATAATCCGTTTTCGTTCCTCATTTCTTTTTCTATCAGTTCCCATTCTTCGGGATTGATTTCCGGAAAGAAGGCATCGGCTTGCTGCGGGGCATCATCTACCACGGTGAGATAGAGTTTGCGGGCAACATGAAGGCTTTGGCGGTAGATGCTTTCGCCTCCGATAATGAAAATCTCTTGGGGACTTTCTGCAGCCTTTAATGCCGCTTCCAGATTAGGATATACTTCGCAGCCTTCCATCTCTTTCATACTGCGTGAAACAACGATGTTCCGGCGATGGGGCAGGGCACCATTGGGGAGCGACTCATAGGTTTTGCGCCCCATGATGATGGCGTGCCCCGTGGTGAGTTCGCGGAAGCGGGTTAAATCGGATTTAATATGATAGAGCAACCGGTTCTGATAGCCGATTGCTCTATTGGTTTGCGATATGCAGGCGATGATGCTGAGCATAAACTATAAGCTATTAACTATAAACTATTAATTATAATTTGTTCTTCCGGCACGTGGGTGCTCTTGATTTTCCACTCTTGCGGATAGAGGTTGTTGGCACGGTTGCCGATGTTCTTTTCCCAGCCCAGCGGCACTCCCTGATAGGTGACCAATACATATTTCTTAGGAGATCGGAAGAGCACACGTCT
>ERZ506459.3737-NODE-3737-length-1129-cov-1.65363_pt1 | contig 1129 bp, 1 predicted proteins | sample MGYA00513051_ERZ506459 | MGnify/ENA metagenome assembly ERZ506459
AGAATTCTCAGGCCGTCATCGGCATCCAGATGAGCAGCGCCTATGTGGGCAATCTTGCCATGCCGCCGCTGTTCGGTCTGCTGGCCAACAACATCACTCCGGCGCTATTCCCCTTCTATCTGCTGGTATTTCTGGTGCTGATGGCGCTGATGCACCGACAGCTGGTGCGCAAAACAGCGCACACCTGAAAGGGTCCAGCCCGCTAAAGTTAAAGGGACTGCCGTACCTCATTTGGTGCGGCAGTCCCTTTGCTATTTATTCAGTTATTTGTAAAGAACTGCGTTCAAAACTTATTGAGCATCTTTTTCAGCTTTGCCAGTTCCTCTGCATCGCGGGTGTCATCCAGCAGGGTGAGGGCATCGTTGAAATAGTTGCGGTCCAGATAAGAGTGGGTGGCATTGGCGTGGGCAGCCATAGCCTCCAGCACGGCATAACCGGAGCGCACCAGCGGGTGGGTGGCAGGCACGCTGCCGCCCTCGGCCACCAGCGCAAACTTGCTTTCAGCCATATCCTCCAGCAGGGCGCTGTAAGCGTTGTTGGGGTCGGTGCCGTGGTTCTGCAGACCCTGATACAGCAGCTGTGCCACATAGTCGGTGTTGCTTGTTGGTTCAAGCGGATCCTGGTACTGCATCTCTGCACTTAAAAGCTTTAAGAAATCATCATAGCCAAGATTTGAGCCACTTGCTTTTGCACTGCTTGTTTTTCTGTTTTGTGTCGGAGTAGTATTTGTCTTGTCTAGCTTTCCGTTTGTAACATTTGCTGTAATTGCCATTTGTCCTCCTTTTTCATGACACCTTATGCTGTGAAATCTACTGAATTTCCGTTATCTCTCATAATCTGTGTCACAAGTCTTTCTTCAGCGCGATCCTGCATCATATCGCTGTCTATGCCGCTGTCAGAGCTGTTTGAACCATTATAGGAATTTGTGCTCTCCTGCTGTCTGCTGTCGTTTGCAGCACCCTGCTCGAGATTCCTCTCAAACTCATGTGATGCAACGGTGATTTCCACCTCATTTACCCTGATGCCTGAATTATTTAAGGCTTCCTTGAGATTGACCATCTGTGTCTGTAAGGCTTCTTTTACAGCCTCATTGGAAACTGCAATTCTTGCAGATATCTCGCTGTTCTTC
>ERZ506459.4172-NODE-4172-length-1067-cov-1.38834_pt1 | contig 1067 bp, 2 predicted proteins | sample MGYA00513051_ERZ506459 | MGnify/ENA metagenome assembly ERZ506459
TAATATACTGTTTTTCTTCCACTGGTTTCTGCACTTCTTTTGGAACTGCTACCGTTAAAATTCCATTATTAAATGCAGCCTTCAAATCTTCCTGTTTTACACCTTCACCAACATAGAAGCTTCTCTGGCAGCTTCCGCTATATCTTTCTCTACGGATGTAGTTACCCTGTTTATCTTTCTCATCTTTGTTAGTATTCTGCTGTGCGGTACAGTCAGATAACCATCTTTCAGTTCTGCTTTAATGTTCTCTTTTTCAACTCCTGGCATTTCCATTTCTAATTCATAATGGTCGCCGGCATCTTTTACATCTGTCTTCATCAGATCATAGTTAGCAGTAGTATAACTTCCTGCAAATGGGAACATATCATCAAATACATCATCTACAAAATTATTTCCAAAAATACTAGGCATCATCATAGGTCATTTCTCCCTTCAAATTTAATATCAATCTATCTATTGGGTGTTTTAAACGCTTTCACCCTTGTTATAATCCTTTTTATTTATATCGTATCAAATACCTTTCTGGGTATCTGTTAAATCTCAATATATTCAAACTTACTTTCTGGCAAAATCATCTAAAAGATTATTCACCAATCGTAATATAGTTCTTTTCTTCTTTTGCTTTCTTTTCTTCTTTTGGAACAGTGATTCTTAAAATACCATTCTTAAAAGAAGCTTTAAAATCTTCCTGTTTTACGTTCTCTCCAACGTAAAAGCTTCTTGATAAGTTACCGGCATAACGCTCACGACGGATATATTTTCCAGTCTTTTTATCCGTTTCATCTTTATCTAAACCTTTTGCGGCAGAAATGGTAAGATATCCATTCTCAAGCTCCAGTTTGATTTCATCTTTCTTGAATCTTGGAAGGTCTACATCTACTTCATAATGGTCTTTCTTTTCCTTCACATCTGTCTTCATAAGGTTCTTTGCATGTTTTCCATACAATGGATTCTTCTTACCGAAAAATCTCTTTTCAACCGGGTCACTAAACCAGCTATCAAAATCATCAAATAAATTTTCTCCAAAAATACTAGGCATCATCATAAGTCATTGCTCCTTTCAAACT